>Ga0182736_1000061_pt1 | contig 220175 bp, 160 predicted proteins | sample eDN5th30CKraftBY_FD_128882 | JGI IMG/M metagenome (GOLD analysis project Ga0182736, IMG submission 128882) | Enriched backyard soil microbial communities from Emeryville, California, USA - eDNA 5th pass 30_C Kraft BY (version 2) (version 2) | ecosystem: Environmental > Terrestrial > Soil >...
CCCGCTTCCTTCAGACCCCGCCTCGCGACGACGCCCTTGCGGTTCACTTTCCTTCACCTCCATCAGGCTGGAACGGGGACTTCCACCCCGCAAACTGTCAAACATGCTCGGCACACAACAAAATGATGACGGCCAGCAGGCGCCGACCGTCATCGTTTCATTGAACCATTTGATGAACTGCCTCAATCGACAAACAGGAACTCGTTCGTCAACAGCAGCGCCTGAGCAAGCTGTTCGAGGGAGTTCTTTTCCAGGAATGATGTGAGCAATGCCACTTCTTCCTCTCGCGGGGCTCTGGCATAAACACGTTGAACAATTTCTCTGGCCTGAGCAGACGCTTCAGGGGTCTGCTGTCGAACCTGTTCAGCGAGTCTGGTCGAAATCGATTCCACAAACGGAGAGTTCATCAAAAACAAGGCTTGCTGCGGCACCGTGGTCAGCGGGCGTCCCGGGCTCGAGGCATCTGGAGACGGATAGTCGAACGTGCGGAACAGACTCGGAAGATTGTTCCGATCGATCTTGGCATAAACCGTTCGGCGGTCAGCCAGTTCCTGACTCTCCACCGGATGAGCGCGACCACCGATGGTCTGGTTCAATTGACGTGACACGGCGAGCATCGAATCCCGCATCGCTTCAAAGTCCATCCGCTGACGATTCTGCTTCCAGTAATACTGGTTTTGGGAATCAATCTGTGCCTGGTCTGGTCGATCAACACTGTCCTGCAGGTAAGCCTGCGACAACATGATCCGCCGGTGGAGCTTCTTGAGTGACCAGCCGTCTTCGTGCATGAACGTCCAGGCGAGATAATCCAACAACTCGGGATGAATCGGAGTCTCTGCCCGCGAACCGAAGTCACTCGCAGAGTCCACGAGGAATGAACCGAAGTGATATCCCCAGACCCGGTTCACAATCACCCGGGCGGTCAGTGGATTCGATTCGGAGACAATCCCCTGTGCGAGTTCGAGTCGTCCACTTCCCTTCTGGAATGGCTGTTCCTGGTCGGGCGTGAGAATGCGCGGGGGATGCCGGGTGACGACAGGCCCGTGACGGTTCGGATCGCCGCGAAGGAAGATCGGGGAATTTCCAGGATTGGCTTTATCATACATGACCATCGCCCGGGGCGGGGCTCCGGAAGATTCGGCATACCATTGATTCACTTTCGCCTTCAGATTTCGAATCTGGTCATGCTGGTCCCGTTCGAAGAGTGGGGAGTTCTGACTGTTCGGAAGATCGGAAACCGATTGTGGACCGTACAGCGCCAGACGCAATTGTTCCCGCGCCGCATCCTCAAGTCCGGTCGCATCCGGTTTCTCTTCCCGGAGTTTTTTCCATTCGCCGACAATCTCGCTCAGGCACTTGCCGTAGATCTGTGCGACTTCCAGATGCGACTTCGGTGGAGCCGCCCGGAAGTGATCACGCAACGGGGCCGGAATCGATTCGTTCTCGAGAACGGGTTTCAGTTTCTCGTCCGGCTGGGCGGCGAGTTCTTCATTGGAGACGGCCATGAGAACTTTCCATGGCAGCCAGACCGGATTGACGTTCTGGTCTTTGGTCTGTTCGGCGATGACGTTTTTCCAGCGTTCCTGCAGTTTGACGCGTGGTTCTTTGTCGGCGTACGGAATCCCTTCTTCCGGAATCAGCTTCAGGAGTTTTGCAGCTCCAAGCAGACAATCGGCTGACCGGTCAGTCAGTTGATCCCGCAGGCCGGCGTGATTCTTGTCGATGTACTTCTGAACTTCCTGTTCCCGCTTGGCCAGTTCCGTGACGAATGCCTGATACTCGGCAGACGATTCATCAACCGTGCCGATCAACGGCCCCAGTTCCGGTTCCTGACTGCTGTTGAGAACTCCGTAGAGCGCGTAATAGTCCGCGGCCGGGATGGGGTCATACTTGTGGTCATGACATCGGGCACAGGCGACCGTCATGCCGAGCAGCCCGCGGGTGATGACATCGATCCGGTCATCAATGATGTCAGGCCCGCGATTCAGGAACCGGTTCCCCACGGTAAGAAAACCGAGAGCCGCCAGCCGGGGATCGTTCTCCTGAAATCCCAGCTGGTCCGCCGCCAGCTGTTCCAGCACAAACTGGTTATACGGAACGTCATCATTCAACGCCCGAATCACGTAATCCCGGTAGGTATATGCGAAGGGATAGTTTCGATTCTCAGTGAAGACATACCCTTTGGTGTCAGCGTAACGGGCGACGTCGAGCCAGTGGCGCCCCCATCGTTCCCCATAACGGGGATCCGCGAGATAGCGGTCGATCAGGACTTCCAGTGCGTCAGGACGGGCATCCTGAACGAACGCCTGAGTGTCTTCAAAAGTCGGCGGGACTCCCACCAGATCGATCGCAATCCGACGAATCAGCGCTTCACGACTGGCCATGGGGGAAAAACGGAGTTGCCGCTGTTCCTGTCCGACCGCGAGAAACTGATCAATCGGACTTCTGCTGAGTGTCTCCCCCTGGGGAGTGGGAACCGCAACCGGCTGCAGTGGCTGATAAGCCCAATGCTGACTGACAGCGGTCGGGTAGTCGAACGATCCGTCGGCATGGCGCGGCTGAGCTCCGAGTCCTCCGGCCGGGATCTTGTCATCCGGCCAGTAAGCTCCCTGTTCAATCCAGTGCTTGATGACGGCCAGTTCTTCAGGAGGCATTTTCTCCCGGGGAGGCATCTGGGTGTCGTCGTCACTGTGCTGAATGACCTGCCAGAGACGACTCGCATCCACTTTGCCCGGTTCGACAAGCGGCCCGGAACTCCCTCCCTTCATCACCGCAACCTTGCGGTCCATCCGAACTTCCGACTCCTGCTTCTTCTCCCCGTGACAATCGAAACAGCGTTTTGCCAGCAGGGGACGAACATTTGTCTCAAAATACTCCTCTTCCGGGCCTGCCGATGCCGGAGCCGGCAGAAACAAGGTCAGGGACAGCAGAAGTAAAGAGGTTCTGTTCATACCAGCAGGTGGGTTCGAGGCGGGGGGGAGCTGCAGGAGGGAAGAGTGCTGCCACTCTCCTCATCAATTCTATTTTCCCGGTTGGGGGAAGTCGATCCATCAAAATCTGCCGGGAGTTCCGCAAATTTCCACAAGAAATCCGATTGCGGATAAAATCTGATATTTCAACGGGTTGCGTTCGTTTCTGAGGTCTTGGGAAAGTCTACCGGAAAAGCTCACCCGATTTTGCCCGAAAAAATCACAAATTTCCCGATCTGGGAAACAGGAGGAAAGAGTTCTGTTCAATGGCGAGAATTTCCGCAGCGATGGCGAGACGCGGGGCGGGAACTTTCATTACAATCAATTGATTGATTCATCGGTCAACCCTCCCGCCTTGACACCGCCTTCTCGTTCTCTGCCAGGATTTTCAAGAACTTTCACTTGAGGATTCCGGTCATGTGGCTTCGGTCCTTTGGCCGTGGTCGCTGCCTGTCTGGTCTGGGAAATGGAATCGGATCTGGCGGGAAAACAGACCGACACTCCCCGACGTTCCCCCTGAAACCACATGTCTTTCTGATCTGTCTCCATGAGAAACTGGCTGAGTCTTACTATCTGTCTCTGCCTGGCTGTCCCGGCAGGGTGCGGGAAAAGCTCGAAAGACCGGCAATCCGCCATGACGGGGGCCGGAGGAGGAGCCGCCACGCCGGTGCAGATCACACTTCTGCTGGATGAGGCTCCGGAAAGTGACGCCGCATCCGCGAACGGTCAGGATGTGGCGAACGCTCCAGCGACCAGCGAGTCAACGGGGCGGAAGTCGACTCCGGTGAAGTTGTCAGAGCAGATCAAAATTCATGTTGGACCAGTCAAGCCCGCGGCGGCCGCTGAAGAATCGGAAACAAAGAACTGAATCGACGGGTTCAGTGTCGATCCCGGCATGTCACAGTGCCTGAACCGGATTTTAGAGGTTTTCTCGTGAGAGCCTGTGTTTGTATCGCGACGCTGTTGCTGCTCGCTTCTGGGTGCCAGAAGGTCGAGTTCTCCCATCGTGCGGAGTATCACGAACTGGAAGGGTTTGCTCAGGAGTTTGTCGATCAGACGCTGAACAAGTACTTCGGAACCGTCAGCGACATGGTGGTCTGGGACCGCCTCAAACTGAACAGCCATCTCGCCAGCGGGACGGTCGAGCAGGCGATCAAAGATGACCATGGAACGCACCTGGTGCTGAAGCTCAACGAGCCCCACCAGGAGATTTCACCGGGAACAGAAATTCTCTGGGCGGATGGTGCCCTGTTTGGCAAACCGAGTGCCTGGATCGCCGAATGGAATGCAGAAACTCACACGGCCATCCTGCAGACGGCGCTGGAGGTCCTGCCTGAAGAAGGGTCCGCAGTCATTGTCGGCCCGGGGCAGGTTCTGGCTCAGGGACGCCATCTCTACGCCGAGCACTGCCAGCACTGTCACGGAGTCACCGGAGATGGAGCCGGTCCAACCGCCGAGTATTTGAATCCGCTCCCGCGGGATTATCGTCGCGGGATCTACAAATTCACGCTGACTCAGGCCAGCGAACGGGCGAGCCGACAGGATCTCTCGCACATCATCGAAGTCGGAATCCCCGGCACCTACATGCCGTCCTTCAAGCTGCTGTCGCGCGATGAGATGGAGTCGGTTGTCGAGTACGTACTCTGGCTGTCGATGCGCGGCGAGGTGGAGTACCAGCTGATCCGGACCCTGTCGACGGACTACTCGAAGAAAGCCGTCGCCGAACGGGTCGAGTCCGGGCTGGAAGAGAAACAGAGCGGAGAAGAAGATTACGAAACATTCGAGAGTATTCGGGATGAGTTCTATGAACTCGCAAACGATCCTGAGGAAATGCAGGTGGAGTTTCTGGATAACGTCGACCTGATGGTCTCACGCTGGGAGAGCGCCCAGCAGCCAGCGGCTCAGATCCTTCCCAAAGAGAAGTGGGTCGGAAATGATCCCGCCTCGGTCGAACGGGGACGAAAACTCTATCTGTCCGTTGACCTCAACTGTTTTGCCTGCCATGGCGAAGCGGGCTTCGGCGACGGTCCTCAAACATACGCCATCACGAAAGATCTGGAGACCGGAAAAGACAACGCGAAACCGGGCCTGTACGACTCCTGGGGGCACCCGAATCCGCCACGTGACCTGCATACCGGGATTTATCGGGGGGGACGTCGCCCGATCGATCTGTATGCCCGGGTTCATGCCGGAATCAAAGGGACTCCAATGCCGGCCTTCGGATCGAAGCTGTCCGATCAGGAGATCTGGGATCTGGTGAATTTTATTTACAGTGTGCCGTTTGAAAATCCGCGAGCCGGAGACGGTTTGAAGCAGGCCGAAAACGGGGAACCCGTCCAGAACGTCGCGTCGACTCCGTCTCCGTGACGGGCTCGACCTGTTCTGCCGGACTCAACATCATCGAGAATTTTTCATCGAGGTTCAGAACGTGAAGTGGTTCTGGTGCATCTTTTTCATGGTCTGGCCGATTGTGGCAGTGGTTCTCTGCCTGATCGCTCCGTCGCAGGGCTGGTGGTTCTATTCAGAATCCGTCAATCCGCTCGGTCGCCGGATTGACCATCTGTTCTATGTGATTCTCTGGATCACAACGATTGTCTTCATCGGCACACAGGTGGGACTGGGATACGCCCTGTTCCGCGGTGCTCAGAAGACGGATGCCGGTGATGCGTCAAAAGCCTGGCATTCGCACGGCCGCCATGATCTGGAAGTCGCCTGGAGTATCATTCCCGCGATCATTCTCCTGTTCATCGCCCTGTATCAGCTGGACGTCTGGGCGGAATACCGGGTCACCGATGCCTTCCCGCGTGACAAGATGGAAGGGGTCCTGAAGCGACTCCATCAGGTGCGGACTCCGAAAGACTCGCTCGCACTCGCGGAAGTGTCCGGACGACAGTTTGAATGGCGGATTCGTTACCCTGGCTTCGATGCGAACGGAAATCTGCTGCCGTTGATGCCGGATCCACAACCGACCGATCTGTACGCCGTGAACGAACTCCGGCTTCCCTCCGGAAATCCGGTGATGATCAACCTGCGATCTCTCGACGTCCAGCATTCCTTCTTCCTGCCGGACCTGCGCGTGAAACAGGATGCCGTGCCGGGACTCGTGATTCCGGTCTGGTTCGCGACCGATTCCCCCGGCAGCCATCAGTTGCTCTGTGCCGAATTGTGTGGCTGGGGGCACTACAAAATGAATGCCCGATTCATCTCCGAATCGGAAGAAGACTTTCTGAAGTTTCTGCGGGAATTACAACAGGCCCAGAACTTTGACGGAGTGACACAGGCCTCTCCTCCATAGAACGGCCGCTCACGAAACGGCAGCCCGGTGGTGGCGACGTTTCAGATTCGTGTCGATTCCCCAGTCAAACCGCATTTTATCAGTTGGAGTTGTTCCGGTGAGTTCCATTGCCCTGCCTAAGACCGCCAATGCCGATGAGTCGCGTGCCGACAATCATCTGGCATTGCTCAAGCAGGTCTGCTGGTTTTCCACCGATCACAAGATCATCGGCCTGCAGTTCCTCATGACAACGCTGGTCATGATGATGCTGGGAGGCGCGCTGGCGCTCGGAATCCGGTGGCAGCTGGCTTTCCCCTGGGAACAGATGCCGATCTTCGGGCAACTCGTGGCGAAGAACATCGAAATGGGAGGACAGATCACTCCCGAGTTCTACACGATGCTCTTCACCATGCACGCAACGGTGATGATCTTTCTGGTCATCATCCCGGTACTGGCCGGTGCGTTTGGAAACTTGCTGATTCCACTGATGATCGGGGCGGACGATATGGCTTTCCCGATGCTCAACGCGCTGAGCTACTGGTTCATGTGGCCGGCGATCGTCTGCTTCGCTCTGGCGACAGGTTATGGTGGTGAAGAGATCTCTGGAGTTCGCGGCGGAATGAATGCCGGAGCGGCCGGCGGGTGGACTTCGTATCCTCTGTTGTCTGCGTTGCCGGAAGCCGCACCCGGTTCGGAAGCGGCCCAGTTCTGGTGGCTGCTGGGAGTCACGTTTGTCGGATTCTCATCCATGATGGGTTCCATCAACTACATGACGACCATCATCAACATGCGGGCACCGGGAATGACGCTCTTCCGAATGCCGCTGACGATCTGGGCGATGTTCATTACGGCCATCCTGCAGGCGTTCGCTCTGCCAGTGCTGACAGCGGCCGGATTCCTGCTGCTTTCTGACCGGGTGTTCGATACCGGATTTTTCAAACCGTCCGGAATCGTCGTCAACAATGCCGCTCCGACGATCGGGGGAGGGCAGCCGCTGCTCTGGCAGCACCTGTTCTGGTTCTATTCCCATCCCGCGGTCTACATCATGATTCTGCCGGCGATGGGAATGGTCTCCGACATGCTCGCCTGTATGAGCCGGAAACCGATCTTCGGGTACAAGCCGATGGTGTACTCACTGGTCGCCATCGCCGGTCTGGGCTTCATCGTCTGGGGCCACCATATGTTCACTTCGGGGATGAACCCGTTTATCGGGATGACCTTCATGATTTCGACGGTCATGATTGCACTGCCGTCCGGGGTGAAAGTTTTCAACTGGATCGGCACCATCTGGGGAGGCCGCCCGGAGTTCAACACCGTCTTTCTGAACTGTGTGGCCTTCGTCTCGATGTTCATTGTCGGCGGACTTTCCGGCATCTTCATGGCCGCAGTCCCGGTGGATGTCTATTTCCACGACACCTACTTCATCGTCGCCCACTTCCATTATGTGCTGTTCGGAGCAACGCTGTTTGGAGTCTTCGGAGCCATTCATTTCTGGTACCCGAAAATGTTCAACCGGAAGATGAATGAACCCGTCGGGAAGCTGCACTTCCTGCTGACGTTCATCGGGTTCAACGGCACCTTTTTTCCGATGCACCTGCTGGGCGTGGCCGGCATGCCGCGACGGTACGCCAACCCGTACCTGTATCCGTACCTGGAACATCTGTTGCCGATGAACCAGTTCATGACGATCTGTGCGATCGTGATGGGACTCGCTCAGTTCCTGCTGATCGGAAACTTCATTTTCAGCTGGTTTTCAAGAACTCCGGCCGGACGAAATCCCTGGCATGCCAATACGCTGGAATGGATGGCCCCGTCTCCACCGGGACATGGCAATTTCGACATTCCACCGGTCTGCTACCGTGGACCGTATGAGTATTCCCACCCCAGCCGAACGGACGACTACTGGCCGCAGTGGGAACCCCCCGGTCCGGGAGGAGATCCCAAGCCGGCGGGACACTGATCCGCTGTTCGCAGAAATCACGGAATTTTGAGAGAGCGACGACCTTCCCCAACGATGTCTTCCAAACCGTCTTCATTACTGTACTACGCTGCCGTCATCGAGGTGCCGTTCGCACTGGTGACGATGGTGTTCGGAGCATTGACGACGACGAAGAACGCGGGGATGGCTTTTGCAGACTGGCCGACGAGTGACGGTTACTTCATGGTGACCTATCCCTGGCTCCGCGACTTCGCGCAGAACTGGGACAAATTTCTGGAACACGGCCATCGTCTGTTCGCTCTGGGAACCGGGTTCTGGACAATCCTGCTCGTCCTGCTGGCCTTCTGGCTGGAAGACCGAAAGTGGGTGAAGTGGCTCGCGGTGGGAGTGCTGCTGGGGGTGATCAGTCAAGGATTGCTCGGAGGATTCCGGGTGCGGCTGAATGAGCGTGGACTCGCGATGCTGCACGGGATTTTTGCCGCTCTCTTCTTCTCCGTGGTCGGAATGATGGTGGCTGTGACCAATCCCCGCTGGAGACGGATTTCAGACGAGCTCTCCGACGGTTCGCCCCGGAACATGAACTCTCTGAAACGCTGGGGAATCGCCTGTATTCTTCTCGTGTTGACCCAGTATGTATATGGGAGCCTGATTCGCCATCAAGGGACTGGACTGCACGAACATCTGGGACTCGGATTTCTGGTTCTCATCGCCGTCATCGGGAATACCGTGGTGTCTTACCGGCAGCCGATTCTCTGGTTGCGACGGTCTTCACTCGTGCTGGTTCTGCTGACGTTCACGCAGGTGCTCTTCGGGCTGAAGACCTGGGTTTTGAAATTCGGATTCCCCCACATGGGATACGTCGCTGTCGCGGATTCCATTCAGGCCGTCTCGTTGCGGACGCTCCACATGGTCTGGGGAGCCTGTCTGCTGATGGCGGCCGTTGTTCATGTCTTGAAAGTTTACCGGATCGCAAAAGTCACGAACGTGACGAAGGCCGTCGACACGGTGTCCACTGCCCCGTCGCCGGCTGCGACCGTTCGTCCATTGGGAGGTCACTCGTGACCAGTCTCGCATCCCCACTTCCTCATTCCACAGAGTCGGTCCGGTCTGACGTCCAGGCTGCGACATCGGGACGCTTTGCCGCGTATTGCCAGCTGGCCAAACCGCGAATCGGCCTGATGGTGCTGTTTGCCACGGGAGTCGGGTACGTTCTCGGCAGTCGGGGAATCTGGCAGACGGCTCCGCTCATTCATGCCTGCATCGGAATTCTGTTGTCCGTGATCTGCGCGAGTTCCCTCAATCAGGTGTTCGAACGGGATACGGACGCCTTGATGCCCAGGACGAAAAACCGTCCGCTCCCCGCCGCAACGCTGAGTCTCATGGAAGTCGTGATCTTCGCGATTCTGTGTGGAGTCGTGTCGATTGCGTATCTCGCCTGGACGGTGAACTTCGCGACCGCCTGGCTGACCTTCGCGACGATTGTGCTCTATGCACTCTGTTACACACCGATGAAACGGCTCACTCCGTTCTGCACCGTTGTCGGAGCCATCCCCGGGGCACTGCCGCCGGTTCTGGGATGGGCCGCTTCCGGAGCAGAACTGGACGCCCGGGCGTTCAGCCTGTTCGCGATCATGTTTGTCTGGCAGTTCCCGCACTTCCTCGCAATCGCCTGGATCTATCGGGAACAGTATCAACAGGCCGGCCTGCGGATGCTGCCGGGAGAAGGACGCGCCGGGATCACAGGTGCCATTTCGACCGCGTACGCGATTCTGCTGATTCCGATCAGTCTGCTCCCCGCTCACTGGGGATTGTGTGGAGATTTCTACAGCATGATCGCTGTCGGGTTCGGCATCGCGTATCTCTGGATGGCGATCCTGTTCCAATTGAATGAAAACCGCCAGACGGCACGACGACTGTTGTGGGTCTCGCTGGCCTATCTGCCGGGCGTGATGCTGGCACTGCTGGTGGACAATATCCGGCTCATGAGTTGAACGGGAACGCCGCGGCGTTCGATGATTCACGTTGAATTGGTTTCAGTTAGGAATTTCGCAGAATGTCCCATCACGCCACGTCCCATACTCCGGCCCTGAAAATGGGGCTTCCCATTTCCAACGGGAAGCTCGGGCTGTGGCTGTTTCTCGGGACGGAAATCATGTTCTTCACGGCGCTGATCGGCACGTACATCGTGCTCTATTTCGGTTCGCCGGGCTGGCCGACAGATCCCGAAGTCACGCACATCAAAATCTGGGCGGGAGCACTCAACACCTTTGTGCTGCTGACCTCGAGCTACTTCGTCGTTGTCGCACATGAATCCATGGCGCTGAAACAGTATGGCCGGGCGTGGCGGTTTGTCGCGCTGGCGTTTCTCTGTGCCGTGCTCTTTCTCGGGATTAAAGGGGTCGAATACTACGGCAAGTTCTCACACGGAATCCTGCCGGGGCGCGTCCCGGAGAGTGATCTGCAGGCGGTGCAGATGTTCCGGATCGACTGGCAGCGCCAGATGGAACATGAGCTGAACCGGTTGATTCCGGGAGAAGATCCGGTGCATCTCAAGCAGGCGACACTTTCCACGGAGATTGACGAGACCCAGGACGCAGCCCGCAAGAGGGAACTGCAGCACTGGATGGATCTCAACATGCTGTTCGTCAAGTACCGGGATGACATCAGCGCGAATCGTGTCACGCTCCCCGTCGCCCAGGCGAGAGTCTTTGAACTGCGGCACACCGGAACATTCAGCGTGAACGGCGCCGATCGAACCGGAGTGCTGGTCACCCCCTCCGACCTGAAGGCGTTGGCGCATCATGACGGAGACGCAGCAGTCACGGCCTTGAATCTCCCGGAGATCCCGGCCGGGAAGGCAGCGTTGAAAACCGGCGAGAACAACTGGGAACTGGTCGATGCCACACAAGTTTCCAGTCACCAGCTGGCGTATCAAGGACTGCTGGGAAGCCTGGCGGTCCGTCATCCGATTCTGTTTGGTAATCTGTTCGCGTCGACCTATTTTCTGATGACCGGCTTTCACGCCATCCACGTCATCGTGGGGATGATTCTGTTTGCCGTCATTCTGCTGCAGGGTCCCTGGCTGGGAGCGTCGTCGGCAAACTTCGTGGAAAACAGCGGGCTGTACTGGCACTTCGTCGATCTGGTGTGGATCTTCCTGTTTCCACTGCTCTACATCCTGCCAGGCAACCTTTAACAACCGGGACATCCAGCAACATGGTTCACGACACACTGAATGAACACGTTGACGGTCATCCCAACGTGAAATACTTCTCGATCTTCATTGCGCTCTGCGTCTGCACGATCCTGTCGGTCCTGTTCGACCTGATCCACCTGCCCTCCTTGATCCTGGTGACACTGGTGCTGGCCGTGGCCACCGCCAAGGCCCTGTACGTGATGATCTACTTCATGCACTTGAAGTTTGAAGGGAAGTGGAAGTATATCGTGCTGGCCCCGACGGTCATTCTGGCCCTGGGACTCATCGTCGGCCTGGGACCTGACATCGGAATGCAGTATTACAGCCGTGATATTCCACAGGCAAAGTGGAGTCAGCAGCAGCACCATCATCCCGGGGCAGCCCCCCATCCGGATTTGCCACCATCCAGCGGTCACTAGACCCGTTTGGTCGATCATGTGACGGGGACGGGGAGATCATTCAGAGACGGTCTGGCGAGCGAGGTGACTTCCCGGTGTCACGGTGACTCCGTGTTGAATTCCGAATGTGACTTTCAGTGGCGTTGGCCTGCTCTGTCCGTGATTTTCAAACTGCCGATTCCTATCGAATCCAGAGATCTTTCAACACTTCAGCAGATCGAGTTTTCATGCCCGCTGTCACTGTCCGGAATCTGGAACACCGATATGGTGACCGCACTGCACTCGGCGGTGTCAGTTTTGACGTGCCGACAGGAGAGATCTTCGGGTTGCTGGGCCCCAACGGCAGCGGCAAAACGACACTGTTTCGAATCCTCTCCACACTCCTGCCGGTCCAGAGCGGCTCGGTCGTTCTGAATGGCTACGATGTGAGTGTCGACCCGGATGGTGTCCGACGGCAGATCGGGGTGACCTTTCAGTCACCGAGTCTCGACGGGAAGCTGACCGTGCGGGAAAACCTGACTCACCAGGGGCATCTTTATGGTTTCTCCGGCCGGGGCCTGAAAACCCGCATGACCGAAGTCATGGAGCAACTGCGGATCAGCGATCGAGGCGACGACTTCACCGAGAAGCTCTCCGGCGGACTCAAGCGTCGGGTGGAAATCGCCAAATGCCTGCTGCACGCTCCCAAGCTGCTGCTGCTGGATGAGCCGAGCACCGGCCTCGATCCGGGCGCGCGACACGATCTCTGGAAAACGCTGGAATCGCTGCAGCGGGATCAGGGAGTCACGATTCTTGTGACGACGCACCTGATGGAAGAGGCCGACCGCTGTTCCCGGCTGGCGATTCTGGATCTCGGCAGGATGATCGCCAATGGAACTCCGGATGAACTGCGGGAGTCGGTCGGCGGCGACAGCCTGACACTGCTGTCTGAAACCCCGGATCGTCTGGCGAAACTGATTGAAGAACGATTTCAACTTCCAGTTCAACGACTGGGAAGCGCCCTGCGAATCGAACGGGAGCGGGGGCATGAACTCCTCGCCGAAATCGCGACGCAGCTGCCGGGAGAGTTCCGTTCTCTGACACTCGGCAAGCCGACACTGGAAGATGTGTTCATCAAGCTGACCGGTCGGGGACTGCAGCCGGTCGAGCCGGAAGAGGATCCGAAGAAGAAAAAGAAAAAGCACTGAGAGAATCGTCGGCGATGATTCTCTCAAAGGCAATGATTCTCTCAAAACTGTGACAGACGTTGTGAACTGGCGTTCCTCGGTGAAGACGCGAACTGATTGAAACTGGAAAAGAAAATGTCCCAGACGGTCACTGCAGAAAACTCCGTTCAGCCGAATCAGGCCTGGCTCTGGGCCAGCTGGACACTGGCCGTGCGGGAAGTGGTTCGGTTTCTGAGACAGCGATCTCGTGTCACCGGAGCGATTGGACAGCCGATCCTTTTCTGGATTCTGTTTGGCGCCGGACTGTCGGGATCGTTCCAGTTCGGGGGAAGCGAAACCTCCGGGGGAATGTCGTTTCAGGAATACTTTCTTCCCGGCGTGGCTGTGTTGATCGTGCTGTTTACCTCCATCTTCTCGTCGATCTCCGTCATTCAGGATCGGAATGAAGGCTTTCTTCAGGGAGTGCTTGTCGCTCCGGTGCCGAGATCCTCGATTGTGATGGGGAAGGTGCTGGGGGGAACGGCTCTCGCGCTGCTGCAGGCGTTTCTGTTTGTGATCATTGCTCCGCTGCTGCAGTTTGTGGGACTCGCCCCTCCCATGGCCCTGCAGGTCTCCCCCATCGCACTGTTCGGGGCATTTCTGTTTCTGATGCTGATTTCCCTCGGGCTGACCGCTCTGGGTTATCTGTTTGCCTGGAAGATTGATTCCGTTCAGGGTTACCACGCCGTGATGAGTCTGGTGCTGCTGCCGATGTGGCTGCTGTCCGGGGCGTTCTTCCCGGGGACCGGATCGGTCTGGCTGACCTGGCTCATCCGTTTGAATCCGCTGACCTACGGGGTGGCCGGACTGCGTCGGGTCCTCACCGCCGATCAGTCGGCGCTGGCCGGATTTCCGCCGTTCTGGTTGTGCCTTACTGTCACGACAGCCTTCGCACTGGGCTTGTTGCTGATCGACGTCTGGGTCACCCGTCAGGATCCCCGTGCCTGAGACGAGTTTTTGCTGAACAGCCCCAGGCAGACGGACTCCCCGTTTCGAAGATGTTGATGAGATGACTGAAATGTTTCGAACGCTTGTTGTCATGTTGCTGCTGGGGGTTGCCTCGCCTGGATGGTGTCAGGACGTTGCAGAAGAAGAACCGGCTGCCAGAATTCTGGAGCCGGGAGAAGCCACACCGCCGTATGTGCAGTTGTCGCCGACGGAATCCCCGGTGATCTGGGATCCGCAGCAGGTCGGAGAGTTCCAGCTGGTCGACCAGGATGGAAACCCGGTGACTCGTGAGTCACTGCTGGGAACTCCCTGGGTCGCCAATTTCATTTTCGCCCGCTGCGTCACGCATTGCCCGTTGACCTGCCGGAAGATCATGGAACTGAATGAAGAACTCTCCAAGGTCCCGGTCCGGTTTGTAACGATCACCGTCGACCCGGAACATGATACCCCCGAGTTCATGAAGGAATTTGCGGAGACCTGGAAGGCAACACCGGATCGCTGGCTGTTCTGTACCGGGAAACCGGACGAGGTCTGGCATCTGATTCGACATGGATTCAAGGACCCGGCCTGGGAGAATGTGGGAACCGCCCGGCGTCCCGGGATGGAGTTCGCTCACAGCAACCATCTGATTCATGTCGATCAAGACGGTGTGATTCAGGGACGCTACAACAGCGGAATCGACTACGAATTGGTGATCCTGAAAGAAGTTCTCCAGGGGAAGAAGAAGACGCCGGATCAGTTCCGTCCCGCCCGACCGGAAAAGCCGGCGGCGAAAGAAGTGGATCCGATGAGCCGACTGCCGGACTGGGCGAAACGCCTTCCACAGACAAATGCGTCGCTCAACACACTGGCCACCTTTCTGCTGATCTGGGGATTGATGGCCGTCAAGGCGGGAGCGTTCCGACTGCACAAGCGACTGATGCTGGGGGCGTTCTTCGTGTCGATTCTGTTTCTGGGATGCTACCTCACTTACCACTGGGCACTGCATGAGTATGCCGGAGTGCGTGGAAAGCCGTTCCCTTATACGGGCCCGATTGCCTGGGTGTATTACAGTATCCTGATCACACACGTGTTTCTGGCAGCGGCCGTTCCGGTTCTGGCGATCGGCACCATCCGCTCCGGTCTCAAAGCGTATCCCCGGGGAGTGACTTTCGAGCAGTTCCAGCAACGGTCCGCCGAGCGACTGCGCCACCGCCGCTGGGCAAAAGTCACCTTCCCCATCTGGCTGTATGTCTCGGTGACGGGCGTGGTGATTTACATTATGCTGTATCGAATGTGATTGACCGGACTCTTCAACAGTCCGCCTTGCGGCAAGTGAGAGAATCATGACGACACCTGAGACACACCGTCCAAACCGGATCGCCCTGGCCTCCCTTCTGAAGTGGGTCTGCGTGGCGGTCGTCCTGGCGCTGTTCACTGCCTCACCGGCATCTGTCTCCGCCTGCCCGATGTGCAAGATCGCTCACGAAGACGCAACCGATCCGGCCGTTCAGGCGCGCCCGCGAGCTTACATGTACAGCATCTTTTTCATGCTGGCGATGCCGGCGGGACTCGTCACCCTGTTCGGCGTGACCTTCTATCGTCTGTCCAAGAAGCAGCAGGAATTGAACGCGATTCTCCTGTCACAGGCCGACGAACAGGGACTGTCCGGGCGAGTGGAGTGAACGCCCCCGCCCCTGCCAATCGCCCCCGCCAATCGTTCTGTCAGCTCCGGATTCGGCCGCGCCCGAGGCGGCCTGCTGCTGACGTGGTGACCGCAGGATCCTGTCCTGAATTCGTTGTCTCTCATCCAGTTCGTATCGATGCAGCAGGAGTTGTCGAATGTCGGGGTCTGCCAGCAGTCTGTTTGCTCCTGTCCTGCCGGATGTCTATTCCATTCAGACGCATGCCGCAGGTCCGGCGGGGAGCCTGCCGCTGACGGAATCCATGCTGCTCGACGCGCCGAGTGGTGACCTGTTTGGAATGACTCAGAATGCCGGCATGGGCTGGGATCCACAGCAGTTGCTGCGCGATCAGGTTCTCATTCTGAGCACGATGGGAGGAATTCGGGCGGAAGACGGCCATCCCATCGCTCTCGGATACCATACCGGACACTGGGAAGTGGGCCTGTTGATGAAGGCCGCCGCCGAAGAATTGAATCGTCAGGAATGTCTGCCGTTCGCGGCCTACGTTTCCGATCCCTGCGACGGCCGGTCTCAGGGAACGACGGCCATGATGGACAGTCTGGCCTACCGGAATGATGCCGCCGTGGTGCTGAAGCGTCTCATTCGTTCTCTTCCACTGAGAAAGGGAGTGATCGGTGTCGCCACCTGCGACAAGGGACTCCCCGCGATGATGATGGCCCTCGCCGCGCAACACAGTCTTCCCTGCGTCATTGTTCCCGGCGGAGTGACGTTGCCCCCCACTCAGGGAGAAGATGCCGGAAAAGTCCAAACGATCGGGGCCCGGTTCGCCCATGGAGAAATTGACGTTCGCCATGCCGCCGACATGGGTTGCAAAGCCTGCGGCTCACCGGGAGGCGGTTGCCAGTTTCTGGGAACCGCCGCAACGGCCCAGGTCGTCGCCGAAGCGTTCGGGCTCTGCCTGCCGCATACCGCACTGGCTCCCTCTGGACAACCGGTCTGGACTGAAGCAGCGGTCCGTTCCGCACAGGCGGTCGTGCAGATGATTCAGGTCAAACGCACCATTCACGACATCCTGACTCCGGATGCTCTGCACAATGCCATGGCAGTCCACGCGGCGTTCGGCGGGTCAACCAATCTGCTACTGCATGTCCCGGCCATGGCGTTTGAAGCCGGGTTGCCCCGTCCCACGGTCGACGACTGGAATCGGATCAACCGCCAGACTCCCCGCATCGTCGACGTCTTGCCAAACGGCCCGGTCGGACATCCGACAGTGCGCGTCTTTCTGGCCGGAGGGGTTCCGGAAGTGATGCTGCATCTGCGTCAGCTCAACCTGCTGAAACTTGACGCCCTCACTGCCAGCGGAAACCGCTTAGGAGATGTTCTGGAAGACTGGGAGCACAGCGATCGCCGCCAGCAGTTTCGAGCATTGCTGCAGGAACAGGATCAGATCAACCCGGACGATGTGATTCTTCCCCCCGCGCAGGCCCGCGCCCGTGGACTGACGAGCACGGTCACCTTTCCCGTGGGGAACATTGCCCCGGAAGGATCCGTCATCAAAAGTACGGCCATCGACCCGCGCGTCATCGACGCCGACGGAGTTTACCGGAAACGGGGACCGGCGCGGGTGTTCACAACAGAACGGGCCGCGATCGCCGCGATCAAAGGGCGCAGTGACAATCCGATCAAACCGGGGGACGTGCTGGTGCTGATCTGCCGGGGACCGCTCGGTTCCGGGATGGAAGAAACGTATCAGATTACCTCGGCCTTGAAATTCATCCCCTGGGGCAAGGAAGTGGCCGTCATTACCGACGCCCGATTCTCCGGCGTCTCGACGGGAGCCTGTATCGGGCACGTCGGCCCGGAAGCACTGGCTGGAGGACCGGTGGGAAAGCTGCGGGATGGAGATCTGATCGAAATCGAGATCAATTGCCGGGAACTGACCGGCCGACTCGATTTTGTCGGCACCCCGGATTCCCCCGTCACTCCCGAGGAAGGGGCCCGAATTCTTTCCGAGCGGGTTCCATCCGTCGCACTTCATGCGGACCCCCAGCTGCCCCCTGAAACCCGCCTGTGGGCATTATTGCAGCAACTGGGGGGCGGAACCTGGGGGGGATGTGTTTACGACGTGGAAGCGGTCGCGGCCGCGCTCCAGAAGTCCGTCAGCGGGTCAAATCCCTGAATTTCCGGGAATCTGTGTCCGGATCGCCTGACCGCAATCGATTGACTGCAATCGATTGAAACGCCTCTTCCGCCGCTGCTCCGAGGACATCTCACAGCAGCGTGGCGAATCGGGTGACGGTGTGAAAACGGTGAATCCGTCGTGATTGACCTTGCCCCCCGAGCAGGAATTTTCTAAAAGAAATTCTCAAAGGTTCCGATTTTTATCGTGAACCGGTTCTTCAGCGGATGCCTGCGCATCCCGTGCTTCCCCGAAGATCGCAACAGCGTTTGTGTTCTTTGTGGTGCGCGTCGTGCTGGAGAGACGCATCAGATGTTCATCCCCAACAGGTTTTCATCGCCGCCAAATACGGCATTCAGGAAGAGGAGTAGGACATGAAAATGTCAGGCATTTTCAATCCTGGTGATCACGTCATCTATCGCGTGACCAAGCACAGCAGTTGCCCCGGCCCTCGCGCACGGGCGGTTGCCCCCTCGATGAATGGCGATGATTACAAATATCAGGTCGACAAATTCTGGGTCGTCGATCAGGTGCTGGGAGGCGGACAGCTGCAACTGCGAACCCGTCGCGGCAAGACCCGCGTCGTCTCCGCGGACGACCGCAATCTGCGATTGCCGCGCTGGTGGGAAAACCTGCTGTATCGCAAGCAGTTCCCGACCCTGACGAATCAGAACGAAATCCCCCAGGGGGAACCAAAGAACAAGACATTCTCTTCTTCCGTGAAATAATTCACGGCACCGAAAGATGGCGAGAAGACTCGTCATTCACGCGAAAGATTTCACCACAAGGTTCATGACACCCAAGACACGAACGGCCCGGTCTCTTCTGAAGACTGGGCCGTTTGTCTTTTGCGAGACGTTGCAGATCGGGATCAGTCGCCCGTCGCCACGGCATCGAAGATCTTCTCCATCTGAAAGTTCTTGAACTCGATGCCGTTGACGATGACCGTCTGCGGGGTCACGACGCGATATCCCTGCGATTCAAAGAACGGACGGGCAGTGAGACTGGCCTCGAGATAGACTCGGGGGCGTTTCTGTTTTCGGGCTTCTGTTTCGATCGCGGCCAGCAGTCGCCGACCGATTCCGCATCGCTGGTGATGAGCGGAGACGTAGAACCGGTCGAGGTGACCATTCTCTTCCAGGTCCGTCATTCCGACAGGATCCCCTTGCAGATCGGCGACAAGCACGATCCGGCCGGCCAGTCGATTCTTCCAGTCGGACGTTCCCACTCGATCGCTCCAGGCCTGAATCTGAATCGGCGAATAGTCTCGCGAATTCACTCGTCGAATGGTTTCCTGCGTCATGGCGACCAGTTGCGGGACCTCTTCCGGGCGGACCAGCCTGATCGTGATCCGGGATGACTCTGTCGAAGCAGAGTGGTTTCGGTCGTCAGATGATCGAGATTTCGAATTCATGAACTCACTGTGATTCGCTGGGGGGGGAAAATCCATGAAAAAAGCCACCTGCAACAACAGGTGGCTTCTCTCGTTCTCAAGTCTCTCAAACTCTCATCCGCAGCGCGGGCATGGTGTCATGCCGCGCGTTCTTCCCGTCGGTTGGAACCTGGACCCCCACGTGGTGGGTAGCCGTATTCGCGAAGTTTCCCGGACAGGGTGCGAATTCCAATTTTCAGGGCCTTCGCGGTCAGTTCGCGGTTTCCACCGAACCGGTTGAAGGTGGCTTCGATGAGTTTCCGTTCCATCTCCCGCAGGGTCAGGCCGGGCAGTTCTGTCGAGTCATCTTCTTTTTCGAGCCATGGTTCAATTTCGTTCGCGGCGATGACCGGAGCATTCGTGAGTGAGCAGCAGCGTGCGATCACGTTTTCCAGTTCGCGGGCGTTGCCTGGCCAGTTGTAGGTCAGCAGGCGGGACAGTGCGTCATCGGACAGGCGGCGAATCGGCTGGCCTTCTTTGACCGAGCACTGCTGCAGAAAGTGTTCTGCCAGCACCGGAAGATCGTCCATCCGGGAGCGGAGTGGTTTCACGTGCAGGCTGTTCCGATCAAGAATCCGCAACAGCTGGGCCGAGAACTTGTCCTGAAGACAGAGTTCACGCAGGTTGGCAGATGTCGTGGCAATGATGCGGGACTGCAGCGGAACGTAGGTTCCGTTGTGCGGGAACGCATTATTCAGAATGATTTCGGCCAGCTGATGCTGCTGGGCAATCGTCAGGGCTTCGATCTCTTCGAAGACCAGCGTTCCGTTGGCGGCCGCGGCGAAGCGTCCTTCGGTGTCAGCATCTCCCAGCAGTTCCCGTTCAACGACGGAGCTGGTGAGCAGGCTGCAGCGGATGGTCAGCAGAGTCTGGCCTGGACCGCTGCGGGTCAGGTGAATGGCCCGGGCCACTTCACTCTTGCCGGATCCGGATTCTCCGAACACGAGCACCGGTTGATCATGGTCCGCTGCGGCGTGAATCTGGTTTCGCAGGTCGCGAGTCGCGTCGCTGATGCCGACGAGGCCGTCGAACATGCGTCCTTCGAGTTTCTGGCGAAGCTGAATGTTTTCGCTGATCAGCTGAGCGCGGGCGACACAGGAGAACAGGGCCCGTCCAATCCGTTCAGGAGTCAGAGGAGGATCGAGAACGTCACAGCTGGCACTGCGTGGTGCCGGCAGACGCTGTCCGATCGACGGCAGCAGGATGAACTGTGTCGGCTTTTCGGCCCGACGGACTTCGGCGTCAATCGATTCGATCTCAGCGGTCGATTCCGGCTCGTCGATGACGGCAGCCGCAATCGTCTCACTGAGGAGGATTGCACGGAGTTCCTGAATGGTGCCGACCGACGCACAGTCGTAGCCGGCCCGTCGAATGGCGAGTTCCAGGTGCTGACGAGAGGCCTCGCTTTTTGCACAGGCGACGACCTTGCCATTCGGTCGAATCGTGGCTGGGGGTGTTACGGACATGAGGTTCCTGCCGAAGGCCCCGACGCGCGGATTCCGATCCCGATGGTTTGAGAGAGAGAACCATCCACGGAAACCGTTTGTCGAAGCAAGAGGGTGATTGAGACGAGAATGAGACAGGGTGCCGGGATGTTTCCGGTACGGTCAGGCATGGTGAGAAACATGCCGGCGATGTACTGGATTCAGACCGGGCGAAATCGACGCGAAAGTCAGTGGGAAAGGTGAGGAATGTCTTGGTGATCTTGCTGAACCGAACGGAAGAGTTTCGTCTGCGGTGTCAGTTTGATCGGGGTCAGATGTGTGTTGCAGGTGAGTGGCGGGGTGATATCGCCATCGGCAGAAAAGTGTCAACAGGGTTTCGCATGATTTTCAAGAATCTTGGGGGGGCCTTGGTAAAAGATTCAAGAATCCGCGTTTCCGCTCCGGAAGCGGAACCGGACTGCGGCAGAATTTGCCGGAAGACATCCGATCCCCGGACATGCAAAACGGCCGGTCGATTCCCGGGATTCGGGAGTCGGCCGGCCGCTGGATTGGGGGCGCATGTCCCGTTTTGTCCGGGGGTCAGTCAACCTGACGAATAATGACGGTCCGGCTCGGCGAATTCCCGGGAACATCGCCGCGCACAATGATCACATGCTGTCCCGGCCGAATCAGCTGCTGCGACTTCGCCCAGGCAATCGCCGGATCCACCGCGTCCAGGCTCTTGGCACAGTCCGGTGAAACGAGTGTCGTCACCCCCCAGCACAGACTGAGTGCTCGCGCGGTTTCTTCGAACGGGGTCAATGCGAGAATCGTGGCACTCGGACGACGGTTACTGATCGCCAGGGCGGTTTTTCCCGTCGCGGTCAGCGCCACGATCACCGGAGCACTCAGTTCGTCACACGCAACGCAGGCCGCATCCACCATGGCCTTGCTGATCGGTTGGATGAGTCCCTTCAGCGAGGCGGGAGTATTGTGATAGGCCAGATGGTCATCCGTTGAGATGTAGCCTTCCGCTTCTTCACAGATTCGCCGCATCATGTCGACGGTTTCAACCGGATAGTTTCCGATCGCACTCTCTCCGGACAGCATGACGGCATCGGTTCCGTCTACGACCGCATTGAAGACGTCACTGGCCTCGGCACGGGTCGGACGATTCGACTGTTCCATGCTGTTGAGCATCTGCGTCGCGGTGATCACCGGCCGGTGCAGAGCGTTGCACAGGGAGATGACCCGTTTCTGGATGGTCGGCACCCGATAAATTTCCATCTCGACCCCCAGGTCACCCCGGGCGACCATGACGCCGTCCGCTGCGGCCACGATTTCTTCGAGCTGATCCACCGCCTGCGGCTTTTCAATCTTGACGATGATCCGCGCCGTGCAGCCCCGATCCGCCATCTCCTTCCGCAGCTGATGAACATCATTGGCCGAACGGACAAAGGAGAGCCCCACGTACTGCACATCTTCCCCGTGCCGGGCCGTCCATTCGAGATCGTTCAGATCTTTGTCAGTCAGGGCCGGCACCTTCAATTGCGAACCGGGCAGATTGATCCCCTGACGGGAACGCAGCCGCCCCGGCAGAGTCACATTCAGTTCAGCACGATCAGGTGAAACCGCCGTCACTTCCATGGCGACCGTTCCGTCCGCAAACAGCACCAGTTCTCCCACTTTCAGATCGTTCGGAAGATCTCCGTATGAACAGGTCAGCTCAGAGGGATTCTCACCGTCTGTGCTGGTGACCAGAAAAAACCGGGCGCCAATCGGACAGTCGATGTAGTCACCAGGAATCGGCCCCAGTCGGAACTTGGGCCCACACAGATCCTGAAGAATCGCAACCGACAGCCCCAGTTCCCGGCTGACCTCTCGAATCGATTTTAAAACGGTCGTGTGTTCGGGATGCGTCCCGTGCGAAAAGTTCAGTCGGAAGACATCGACTCCTGCTTCCATCAGCCGTCGCAAAACGTCTGGAGAGTGGCTGGCCGGACCGATCGTCGCAACGATCTTCGTTCGTCCAGTGCGGGAGACAATTGGTGATTCCGTCATCGGGAGATCCAATCCTTGTTCTTGCGGTTTCAAAAAATCAGTTGGCGTGACGACTCTCAAGGACCGAGAGAGTCCTGTCGATCGGAAAATCACCTCGCGGGGAATTCATGAAACATCTCAACCGGAGGAGGCAGATCAGCTGTGCCCATTGCACTGCCTGCAAACGGGCAGAACGCTGCAAGCCACACGGGGCTCCAGCGGTCCATGTCCCGGCACATCGAGAGTCTCTAAAAATGAGTCCCCACACATTCGCCTGAGAACCGTTTTGTCGATTCGCCAAGGCCGTCGAAAGCGGCAGCCCGACCAGCTGAGGGTGAAAGTGGATCGGAAATGCAGGACTTTCCCGGTCTTTTCTGCCCCCTGAATCCTGATCCCTCCCCCCTCGCCATTCTTCGCTGGCAAACTGGGAAGTACTGAGATTGCTCTTTCGAATCCCCGCGCGGCGTGGATGGGTCAAATCCATTCGCAAGTTGCTCTGATGGACCGTCACCCCGACACCAGGCCTGGCGTTCCGTCTTTTTCGGTCGGATTGACTCTCGAGCAGGCACCAGGGCCAATCAAACTCCTCTCAAGATACCGAACCGTTCCTGAAGATGCAGCCATGACGAATGAGTGCAAATGAGTGCAAAGTCGAGAACACTTTTCAGCCGTCCTGGATGGAGGAATGTTTTTTCCTTCAAAGCGGTTTGTAACGATTTCTCTGCTGAAAAGGGGGATGAATCCACGGTATGCACACGCCGCAGTGATCATTGATACGGAGAATCTGAATTTTGTGGGAAAAATTTGGCCTTCAAAAGACCTTTTCGTCGCCTGACGCACGTCAAGATTCGATCTGGAGTGATGAACGACAGAGAGCGCTCGCGGAGCGGAAACGAAATCTCCGACGTGCCGTTCAACTTCCTGGCCGGGCATGATAAAGCGAAGATGTCTCTCAATCCGCGTCTCCATCAATGGTGTGCTGTCATTCTGGGGGGAGTGGCAGGCACAATTCTCGGATTCTCAACAGGTCATGCTGTCCTGGGAACCGTCGTGGCATTGTTGGTTTCCGGGACCGCACTCCTGTGCTCTACGCTCGCAGGGTTTCCGGCCGAACCGAAGGTGACACCGGCCGATGACGTGCTTCCGGAATACATCTATTCCGCGTTTGACGGACTTCCAGAAGGAATTCTGGTGTTGGATTCGATGGGTCGAATCCGTTTCGGCAATCCTGCGTTCCAGAGTTTCACCGGCGTGCCAGTCGATGGGATTCTGGATCAGCGCGGCCGTGATCTTCCCTGGCAGTGGAGTGACGTCGATCTCAACGGAGAGGTCGCCACACCTGTTCCGTGGATCGAAGCGGTCCGGTCGGGAGAAAGTCGTCGTGGTCAACTGCTGGGGCCAGCGGCAGCAGAACGCTCTCTCTTTAAACTTCGGGCGTTTCCAATTGCGATGCCTGGATCGAAGGTACGAGGAGCACTCTGCTGTTTCGAAGACATCTCGTCACTGCAGAAAAAAGAGGTGGAGAAGGAAACTCTCCTGAAGGCGATCCGTGAGTCGTCGAACGAGATCCGCCGCCAGAACGCCCAGTTGGGAGAACTGCTGGTCCGCGATCCCATCTCCGGCTGCTTCAACCGAAAAGTCGGCTTCGACGCATTGGACCGGATCTGGCTCGAAGCGGTCGAAACGGGGGGGGACGTCGCCTGTGTCCTGGTGGATGTCGATCAGTTCGGCTCCCTGAATGAACAATTTGGACGCGAAGTCGGTGAACGAGTTCTCCGGGACATCGGAACAGCACTCCTGAAAATTTCCCGATCGAACGATGTCGTCTTTCGATATGGTGGAGACGAGTTTCTGGTCCTGCTGCCGCAGACCTCGCTGGGAGATGCCACATCCATTGCCGAGAGGATGCGCCAAAGTGTCGTCCGCCTGCAGTCATCGGATGTCTCGCTCTCCGTCAGTCTCGGGGTGGCTGCGCGCACGGGAGAGGAACGGACACCGCACGATTTGATTGAACAGGCAGAGCATCATACCCGTCAGGCGAAATCCCGTGGCGGAAATCAGGTCATCAAAGAGTCAGCTCGTCCGACGGATGCTGCCGGTTCCTCGGCGCCCCGGGACGAAATCGTTTCCTGGGCGGTGATCCCGTTTCCTGCCGTGACAGCACTGATCTGTGCTCTGGCCTACCGGGACCAGGCAACCGCCGCGCACAGTCGCCGGGTGGCCGATCTCAGTCTTCTGGTCGGACAGCGCATGATGTCATCCAAAGGCTGCTATCTTCTGGAAACGGCCGCGCTGCTGCATGACATCGGAAAAGTCGGAGTTCCGGACGCGTTGCTGCACAAGGAAACCGCACTGACGGAAGCGGAGCGTCAGGAGATTCAGGCACACTCCAGCAAAGGTCTGGAAATTGTCCGCGCCGCATTTGGTGCCCCGGAACTTTCGGCAATTCTCGAATCCGCCCGAGTCCCGTTTTCGAAGAGTCTGGAAACCCAGAACTCGCTCCCCCTGGGAGCACGGATTCTGGCCATTGCCGATGCCTACGACTCGATGATCAATCACCAGACGTATCGGCCGGCCTTGTCTCCCGCAAACGCGGTCCTGGAACTGCAGCGTTGTGCCGGTGATCAGTTCGACCCGGAGATCGTGGCACAGTTCATCGAATTGGTGAACTCACGGTCCAGCGATTCTCCCCCGAAAATTCTGGTCGATCGAACCGTCGCGTTGACGCTGGGACTCCAGATGGAACGACTGGCCGAGGCCATTGACCAGCACGATATCAAAACGCTCGAATCCCTGTCTGACCATTTGATACAACTCTCCAGCCTCTCCGACGAACTGGAGATTGCAGAACGGGCCCAGGAACTCAAACGCGGGATCCAGGGTGGAAACGATCAACTCGGAATTTTCCGATTGGCGAATGATCTTCTGAACTACTGCCGGGCCACGCAGGCCGCGCTGCTGGATCATCCCCAGATCTCCGGCCCGCCTGATTCCACATTTCAACCGGCCACGGAATGGTCTGACAAGTGAGATCCGGTTCTCCCTTTGATTCCCCTCTCCGATTCGGATACGGTGAACAAAACGAGTGGTCGGCCGATTGGGGTCTCGGCCGGAACGGATGACCGTCGAATCATCTTGAGATGCAACCCCGTTTGCATCCCCCGCTGACGTGCTTGGCCGGATGGAATCCCTCTCAGGTAAGACGCACAGGCAAGACGCGCCAGGCGGCGTCGTTTGAACAGGATCGATGTCGCGAATGATCTGGAATCGTCTGGTGAGTCACCAACCGCAGGTGGAAATGTTCCGCCGGGCCATCCAGCGTGAACGGCTGGCTCATGGATTCCTGTTGATCGGTCCCAAAGGGATCGGCAAACGCTTCTTCGCCGAAACACTGGCTCAGTGCCTGTTCTGCGAAACCATCCCCGACGCCGAACTGGACGCCTGCGGGACCTGTTCCAGTTGCCGTCAGATTCAGGCCGGACATCATCCGGATCTGTTGCAGATCGGCCTGCCGGAAGGAAAGAAGATTCTCCCCATCAGCCTGCTGGTCGGGGATGACGCCCATCGGGGTCGAGCAGGCCTGTGCTATGAAATCTCCCACGCACCGATGTCCGCCCCCCGACGGATTGCCATCATCGACGACGCCGAGGCCATGAACGATGAAGCGGCCAACGCTCTTCTCAAAACACTCGAGGAGCCCCCTGCCGGAGCGATCCTGATTCTGCTTGCTCCCGACAGTGAAGCAGTCCTGCCCACGATTCGATCACGTTGTCAGCCGGTCCATTTCTCCGCATTCCATCACTCGGAGCTGCGAACCATTCTGGAACGACAGGAATACGCCCCGGCCAGCATCGATTCCATCGCCGGATTGGCAGAGGGGAGCCTGGAAGTGGCTCGACGACTGCTGGAACCGGGCCTGATGGAATTGTGGCAGACCATCGAGAACATCCTCTCCTCCTCCCCGATCGAAGGAGTGACGGCGACCAAGTCGATTCAGTCGGCACTGGAAGGGCTGGGAACGGAAACCAGCGTCCAGCGCGAGAACATGTACTGGGTCGTCCGATTCGTGATGGAGTCGCTTCGAAAACGACTGGCGGTGACTTCGGATCCGCTGGAAATCGACCGGCTGGGAGACATGTTCGACCGCTGCTTCCTCGCGGAACAGCACCTGAAACAGACGATGCCCGTTCCGCTCTGCCTGGAAACCCTGTTTCTGGAACTGGGGCGTCAGTCGCGCCAGTGAGTTCCACACGAATGACTTCCACGCGAAGACCGCTGTCACGGAGACGAACTCTTTCTCACTCGCGTCATCCTGAATTTCCTGCCCTGCTCTGCTTCGACAGGCAAACGGACTGCTCAGAAAACGACACAGCCTTCGAAAGTTCGCTTTCGAAGGCTGTGTGAATCAATCGGACGGGCGACTGCTCGTCATCCAGTTCTAGTACAGATCGCCGTCGTGGCTGTGGCCACCGGCTTTCTTGTCATCTTTCTTCGGCTTTTCAGCGATCAGGGCATCGCTGGTCAGCAGCAGGGTGGCGACGCTGCTGCTGTTCTGCAGAGCGGTTCGGGTCACCTTGACCGGATCGATGACACCGGCTTTCACCATGTCTTCGAAGGTATCCGTCGCAGCGTTGTACCCTTCGTTTCCTTTCAGTGCGGAGACCTTCTCGGCGATGACCGATCCGTCCATTCCGGCATTGTTGGAAATCTGGGTCAGCGGAGCCCGGCAGGCCCGCAGGATGATGTTGTAACCCACTTCTTCGTCATGAGTCAGTTTGCCTGGCTCGACGGAGGTTGAAGCGCGAAGCAGAGCCACTCCACCACCTGGAAGAATTCCTTCTTCGACGGCAGCGCGGGTCGCGTGCAGGGCGTCTTCGACGCGGGCTTTCTTTTCCTTCATTTCGGATTCGGTGGCCGCACCGACGTTCACCTGAGCGACACCGCCGGAGAGTTTGGCAACCCGTTCTTCCAGCTTTTCGCGATCGTAATCGCTGGTGCTGTTGGCGGCTTCGCGCTTGATCTGCTCGATCCGGGACTTGATGTCGGCGGTTTTGCCGGCCCCTTCGATCAGAGTGGTGTTGTCCTTGTCGATCACGGCCTTCTTGACGCGGCCCAGGTCAGACAACTGGAGGTTGTCCAGCTTGATTCCCAAGTCTTCGAAAACAGCCTGTCCGCCGCACATGATGGCGATGTCCTGCAGCATGGCTTTGCGGCGATCGCCGTAGCCGGGAGCTTTCACAGCGGCAATCTTGAAGGTTCCGCGGAGCTTGTTGATCACGAGAGTCGCGAGGGCTTCCCCTTCGACTTCTTCCGCGATGATCAGCAGCGGTTTGCCGGCGTTGACGACCTTTTCCAGAATCGGAACGAGGTCTTTGATGTTGCTGATTTTCTTTTCGTGAATCAGAACATAGGCGTCCTCGAGGAGGACTTCCATGCTCTGCGGATCGGTCACGAAATACGGGGACAGGTAACCGCGATCGAACTGCATCCCTTCGACAACTTCGAAGTCAGTCTGCAGGCTCTTTCCTTCTTCGACGGTGATCACGCCGTCTTTGCCGACGGCGTCCATGGCGTCAGCGAGAATTTTGCCGATGGTTTCGTCGCCGTTGGAGGCCACGGTTCCAACCTGGGCAATGGCTTTCTTGTCCCGGCAGGGGATGGCCATGGCCTTCAGTTTTTCGGTGATGTCCGCGACAGCCTTGTCGATTCCGCGTTTCATTTCGAGCGGGCTGACCCCGGCGACGACGGCCTTGAGGCCTTCGTTGTAGATCGCTTCGGCCATGATGGTGGCAGTGGTCGTTCCGTCCCCGGCGACGTCACTCGTCTTGCTGGCGACTTCACGAACCATCCGGGCTCCCATGTCTTCGAACTTATCAGACAGTTCGATTTCACGGGCCACGGTCACACCGTCTTTCGTGACGGTTGGAGAGCCGAAGCTCTTTTCGATGATGACGTTTCGTCCCTTGGGACCGAGGGTCACGCGAACCGCCTTGGCGAGTTTGCTGACGCCACGACGCATCGCTTCCTGTGCTTCCTGATCGAAAGCAATCATTTTGGCCATGGAAGAGGCTCCTGATGCAATAATTTGCGTTTGAGTGATTCGTTGACTGGTGTTTCAGAACATCCCGCTCCGGCAAACCGGCCATCGACGGGAAAGACGCCGGGGCGCCTGTTCGGATCAGTAGGTGCAGAGAATGTCCCGCTCGCTCAGGAGCAGGTATTCTTCGTCGCCGATCTTGATTTCGTCGCCGGCATAAGAACTGAAGATCACGCGATCTCCCTCTTTCACGGTCAGCGGGACTTTGGATCCGTCATCTTTGGTATGGCCATCCCCGATGGCGATGACTTCCCCGCGCTGAGGGCGGTCTTTGGCTGATTCCGGCAACACAATTCCGCCAGCGGTCTGAGATTCCGCAGCCTGACGCTTCAATACAACCTTGTCCCCCAGCGGAACAATCTTCGAACCGCCCTTGGCTTTCTTCGCCATGAATGACTACTCCTCACCCCGATAAGATGGTTCCCCCTGCCCGGAGCACTCAGTCGCAGCCGACCTGATGCCTGTAACACGGCGTCTGGTCGATTCTCGTCCAACGACAGAGAACCCCGGCCAGACCCTGGGCAGGGAATGATGCGACGAAAGACAATACAAACTTCGTGCCAGACCACACCATGTTTCACAAGACAATTAAATCAAAACACTTACAGCAAAATCAGCTTTTTAAAAGTGCGACTTTTTGGCCGGTCGGTCCAATCGGGCCGAAAAGAACGCTGTCAAAATGACAGAATTGGCAGCCGGCACTCCTCCTCCCGGCCGTTACGAAGAATTCCCACAATTGACGGTGTCATTCTGACCGGTCAGGATGGCCCTCTTCCCCGAATCACGCCAGCCCGTGAACGACCGACGGCACCCGGGAAAATTCGCCTGAATCCTTGAAGACCCTGAACATGTCGCATCAAACACAGTTGATCCTTTTCAGCGGCCCCCCCGGTGCCGGCAAGACTTCGGTTGTCACAGCCATCGCCCAGGCAGGGGCCCGTCGCCGTCGGCGAGTCGGCCTCTTCGTCGTTGGTGACCTGGAAGGTTCGACGGAAGCCAGTGCGCTTCGCCGAATCGGTATCCCGGTGGAGGAAGCGTTCGGCAACCCCCTGAGCCCGGAGAAGATTGCGTCAGAAATCAGCCGCTTCGAGGAGGAGGCGAAGCTCGACCTGCTCTGCGTCGAGTTCACCGGCCGGACCTCTTCACTCGCAGTCCCTGTCCGCGAACAGCTGTCCGGTCAGTTCCAGCACTCATTTTCACACATCACTTCCTGCCTGGTGATACGACCAGCACAGGCCGAATTGCTTTGGGGCGACCAGCCGCCATCCGGTTCCACATCATGGGACAAACAATTGCTTGAAGCAGACCTGGCGACAACAGATCAGATTCTCGTCACCTGCCAGGAATGGCCGGCTCCGGATCACGTTCAGAACTGGACTCAGCGGCTCCAACAGAATTTCCCCGGCAAACCGCTCTTCGAACTCTCCATTCAGAAAGATGCCGGACCTCCTCAGTTCCTGAACGAACTGTTGAGTTCCCCGTCGACCGCCATGCCACAGAATCGAAATGAGACTCAGCACGATCCTCGCTCAGAGCACGAAGGAACCGCCGGAATGAACTGCCGGCTCTCGGTGCGCGGAGACCGGGAATTTCTCCTGGATGACCTGCTGCTGGGAATCCTGATTCAGCTCCAGGAAAAACTGATTCAGGCTCGAGCGGAGATTCTCCACCTGAAAGGAATCGGAGAATGCGACGAGGGATCTGCCGCGGCGAATGTGGTCAGGACATTCAACATTGAACTGACCACCCCCTGCGGGCTCGACACCACGCAGGCAGACATAGTGATCAACGCCCGGGCATTCTGCGGACGTCAACTGCTGCAAACAGCGGTTCAGGAATCGATCGACGAGATTTCGAAGCTGTTGCAGGTTCAGATGGAACCGTTGAACACGACGTCATTCGGATCCTGAACCGGACTGCGTTGAATGCGATACGTCCAATATGGAAAAAGAATTCCCCCGAGCCAAACATCAAACCATCAACAATTCAACATCTGTCGCAGAAACACCTCAGGCCGCTCACGCAGGGCGTGTGGACCATCAAAGTGGCCCATTCCCATGAAAATCTGAAATTCGAAGCACGAAATTCGAAACCCGCTGACGGTCTGTCTGTTTGGGGGGATGGATCTTTGGGATGTGTTTCGAATTTCGTGCTTCGAATTTCTCTCCGCCAGACCAGCGTGAAAACGCCCCCCTATGTGCCATCAACGTGAGCACACAAAGAGCCCGGCCGATTCATAACATGGACGTTTTGACAAGAATTCCGAACAGAACATCTTGCCCACTCTCTCCCGTCGTCCTATTTTGACGATTGTATTGATTCTGACGGGCAGAAGAGATTCGCATCAGGAATTCGCCATGACGTTATTGAATGCCTTACTGGCCGACGAATCAGGAGCCATCCTTTCCGCCGAAGCGGCTCTGGTCGGAACGCTGGGAGTGATGGGAGCAACGGTAGGACTCTCGACCGCTGCCCAGTCTGTTGACGAAGAACTGGCAGACGTCGCGTATGCATTCCGAAGTCTGGATCAGAGTTTTTCGATTCCGGAACAACGGCAGGGGGGAGCCTGGAAGGCCGGCTCACAGTTCACACAGACACCGGCCGACGAATCGATCGAAAAGCTGAAAAAAGAACTTGAAGAGAAGCGACCGGCCATCACGGATTGACGATTCAGGGAAAGTGGCGGTGACATCAGGCAGAGCCGCACGTCAGGAGTTGGGACGCGCCGTCATCCCTGTGCATTCCGCCAGGGAGGCCCCCCGTTGCCACGCCGGCCCGGCCGAGAGACACGTTTGCTCCCCCCTCTCGAATTCGGGATTCTTCCCAGCGGCAAACAAGTTCTTCAAGAAATTCTGTGGTTGACTTTGGTTCCCGACCGAAAATAGGGTTTTCCGGCCCCTTTGCCGATGAAAGCAGTCGCAAAGGGGGACCGGCGAAAACGACGGTGAAATTCGGAATTCCCAACCAAAGATGGCTTTTTTTGTTGACTTAATCACTGGTCACTGGAAAAATCGACCTCAGCCAGTAACCACTTGTTGGTGCTGATCAAGCACCAGCCGTCAAGAACGACCCGGGTGCTGATAGGGTCGTCGCTGATTGGATCATCGCTGATCAGGTCATTACAGATCGGATCATCATTGCGGAATTCGATGTCGATGGTTCCGTCAATTGAGTGAAGGCTCAAAACTGAAGTTGAGTGGGATATCGGTGTTGTTATCGCGGTCGGATTTCTGCGAGAGCGGCATCATCAGACAATGTTGATTCAGATGCCGGACCAGCTGTGCATGAGCGTCGCACGGTTCTGGATGCGAAACGGAGATCGTTCCCGGCAGACACCTTCAAGGCACGCAGTCGCTGAGGAACAGTGACTGTCACACATTTTTAGTACACATCTTGCACACACTGCTTGACACACACGGTCGCTGACGTCTGGTCAAAGACATGGGTGGTCATGAATCAGAGAGGGGAGAAGTGCGGTATGGATTTTTCCTTCGAGGTGAATCCTGAGCTGGATATTGCAATTGGGACAGAACTGTCCTTTGAGGATTCTCACGAACTGGAACAGGTCGATGAGTTTGATTTTACAAACGTCGATCCGCTGAATCCCACAGGCGCCAAGCCTGGTTCGGAAGACAAGGTTCGGATGCTGGCCGCCCGATACGCTGCGGGTGTCCCATTGTGGCATGAAGAGGACTGCTATGATCACGGTCCGACGGATGCCTTCGAGAACTTCCCGGCCGAGAACAGCAACGGACAATACGATCTCGACGACGATTTCTAGTGGTGTGACCACTCTGTCCTGACAGGTTCCCGAACCCGGCCCGCAGGCTCGTTGGCCTGCTCAAACCGTGATCTGTCACCTGTCATTTCAGGTTTGAAGCTCCACGAAGAGTCTGTCCCAGAAATCACAGCGCCACTCAAGTCCTTCTCCCCTCAGGGGAGAAGGTGGCCGCAGGCCGGATGAGGGGCGAATGTTGCCAGTGCAAACCAAACACTGCTCACCGGTCGAACCCCTCACCCCGACCCTCTCCCCTCAGGGGAGAGGGAGAATGCCAGAACAAACTCCTCGAGCGGTTTCGTCATGCCTGTGACGGACTGGCGCGTGGAAACCCTATGTTTCCCTGAAGTCTGCTCCCGGAGCATGATCATGCTCTGCTGAAACTTGTTCAAACCGGAGGTCAGGCCCCGTCCTCGATCTCCGGTTTTCTTTTTTGCGCTCCCTTCATCCGCCAGCCAGTTCCCGGAAGTGACGGCCCGTTCCATTTCTGACGGTGTGCGAAACGATTAAACTGATTCCCGTTCTGACTCGCTGGCTCCAGTGTTTTGATTGGCGAAGAACGGGGCATGTCGACGAACCACAGGCAGAGCCGACAGAGTTCGAAACGATCCCCTGTCACCGGCCGACTTGCTTGATGACGACAGGGAAACCACGATCTTCACAGTGACCCTGCAAACGACTGCCGGCATCTGTCAGAATAAAATCACGTGCCCATCGACCAACGTCCCCTGAACGACGAATCTGGATCATGATTGGAATCATTGACTACGGCATGGGAAACCTGCGCAGTGTTCAGAAAGCATTTGAACGGCTGTCGGCACCTGTCAAAATTCTCACGGATGCCGCCACACTGTCTCAGTGCGACGGCGTCATCCTGCCAGGTGTCGGCGCCTTCCGGGACGCCATTGCAGAACTGCACCGGAAGCACTTTGTCCCGGCGATTCACGATTTCATCGCAACCGGAAAGCCGTTGCTGGGAATCTGCCTGGGACAGCAGTTGCTGTTCGAACGAAGTTTTGAAGACGGAGAGTATGAGGGTCTGGGAGTGATCGCCGGAGAGGTCGTGCGATTTCAACCGGAACCCGGCTTAAAGATCCCGCACATGGGCTGGAATTCCCTCGAAATCGTCCGTCCCCATCCGATCCTGCAGGATTTGAATCAGGGAGACTACGTCTACTTTGTCCATAGTTACCATGTGCAACCTGAGAGTGACGACGTCATCGTGGCACGCACCCGGTACGGGGGACAGAATTTTGGGGCGGTCGTGAGTCAGGGAAATGTCACCGCCGCTCAGTTTCATCCTGAGAAGAGTCAAAAAGTGGGACTGACGATCCTGCGAAACTTTGCGGATCTCGTGTCGACGCCGGTGAGTGAAAAGCCTGCCTGAATGCCCCCTCTCCCCCTCGTCGGCACCTGTTCCTTCATCAATCGGAATCGCCCCCTGTGAGCAATGCATTTCGAACGACTGTTCCCCGGGTTCGTACGGTGGCGGTGATCGACGTCGGAACGTCATCGATCCGAATGGCGATCGCGGAGATCCAGGCTGACGGCTCGATTCGTACGCTCGAATCGCTGACTCAGGCCGTTCACCTGGGACGCGACGCGTTCATGAACGGGGAACTCTCACGCGGCACGATCGAAGAATGCGTATCCGTCCTGCGCAGCTTTCGCCAGAAGCTGGATGAGTACCAGATCACTCGCTCTGAAGACATTCGGGTCGTGGCGACCAGTGCCGTCCGGGAAGCCCAGAACCGGCTGGCGTTTATCGACCGGATCTATGTTGCCACGGGACTGTCAGTGGAAACGCTGGACGAGGCGGAAATTCATCGCATCATCTATCGGGGAATTCAGCCGCTTCTGAAAGCGGAACGGCGTCTGTTCACGTCGGAATCGATCGTGATTGAAGTCGGCGGTGGAAGCACCGAGCTGCTGACTCTGGTCCAGGGGAACGTGGCGCACTCCCATGGATTTCGTCTGGGAGCACTTCGACTCCAGCAGACCGTCAGTTCCTATCGTGTGGCCCGTTCCAAAATTCGCCAGGTCTACGACGGGGAAATTCACAGCCATCTCGAACCGTACACCGAGTTCCTGAGAAATCGAGTCGGCGCCCACCTCATTGCGATGGGAGGGGACATCCGGTTTGCCGCGGAAGAAATTCTGTCCTGTTCACTGAGCGATGATTCTCTCGTGGAGCTTCCGACGGAGAAACTGGCCGAGTTCGTCGAGTATGTCTTTTCAAGAAGTGACGATCAGCTTGTCAGCGAGTTCCACCTGACGTACCCCGAAGCGGAAACGGTCGGCGCCGCACTGCTCGTCAACTTGACTCTCGCTCAGCAGCTGGAAGCCCCGCAACTGCTGGTCTCCAACCTGAACCTGCGCGACGGCCTGTTACGTGACATCTCAGAAGGAGGTTCGTGGACCGACGACTTTCAGCGTCAGATCATCCGGGCCACCTGGGAGCTGGCACGCCGCTATCATGTCGATGAAGACCACGCCCGGAATGTCGCAGAACTGTGCCGGCAGTTGTTCCGGCAGTTGAAGAAAGAGCATGGGCTGGACGACCGTTTCGAAACGCTGTTGTATGTCGCTGCGGCATTACATGAGACGGGGGCCTTTATCAACACGTCGAGCATGCACAAGCACTCGATGTACCTGATCATGAACAGCACGTTGTTCGGGCTGACGTCCGACGATCTGCAGCTGGTCGGACTAGTGGCCCGTTACCATCGCCGTTCGATGCCGAAAACCATTCACCAGCCGTATGCCTCGATGGATCGCAGTCGACGGGTCGTCGTTTCGAAACTGGCGGCGATTCTCCGCCTGGCACTCGCGCTGGATGCGTCACGGAATCAGCGCATCCGGCAGATCGAATGCCACCGGATCCGGAATCGGATTATCGTGTCCGTTCCCGCTCTCGACGATCTCTCCGTCGAGCAGATTTCACTCCGCAGAAATCAACTCTTCTTCGAATCGATTTTCGGGTTGGAAGTTCTCCTGCGTCCACAAGTGCGTCAGACGAATTCCGAACGGACGATGCTGTAACGGCAACCGCCCCGATCGTCCCGGCTGCAACCCGCTCCAGGCGGACTTCCAGGAGAACGCCGAATCACAGCGGGAAAGTTCCCCGTCCGATCTGGCGGCGTTCCGCCTGTCGTGCCGGTGATGAAAAACTCTGGTCGAGAGTGTCAGCAGAGTCGGCTGACAGGTCCTGTGCCTGAATGTCGGAGACTTGCCAGTTCTGTTCGACCTTGATCACGAGGTCACGGATGACTTTTTCCACTTCCATCCGTTCCAGTTGCCAGCGTTCCCGTTCTTTCTGACAAGCGGCTTCGCGCGCGGCCATTTCCTCGAGCTGCTGAGTAAACGCGGTTTCCCGTTCTTTCATCCAGGCTTCACGCTGTTCAATCCAGTGGGTCAGCCGAACTTCCTCTTCCCGGCGAACCCGCTGCTGCTCTCCCAGCTGACGCTGCGTCTGTTCCACTGTTCCAATCTGCTCACTCAGCAGCAGCACGATCTCTTCCATGGGGACCGGGCCATGATCTGACTCCGCCGTCCCGTTGCCTGAACCCTCTCGCGTCACCGCAGACTGCAGGAGCTGTTCCAATTGTTCCAGATACAGACTGAAGCGGGAACACAGCTGCTGAAACTGTTCCGTTTCAGACTCCAGACGTTCGATGCGAGACTCGGTCAGTTCACGTTCCCGCTTCTGCATCTCGACGAACTGCCGGCGTTCCGCCACGAGACTTTCCCGCTGCATCGACAGTCCCGCACCGATGTCTGCACGCTGTCTGGCGAAGAGTTCTTCTTCCGTCTGCAAAGACTCTTCACGCTGGGCCAGGAGGTCACGAAACTGCCGGATCTGACTCAATCGCTGCTGGACAGACTGTTCCAGCTGTTCAGTCCAGTTCCGGTGACGCTGCTGCAGCCAGCCGATTTCATCGCGCTGTTGCAAAATCTCCTTGCGGGAATTTTCCAGGTGATCTTCGTGCAGGCGCATCCGCTTCTGCATGTCGATCTCACGCCGGGATAATTCCGTCTCGCGAAGATCCAGTTGAGACAGCCGCTCCCGCGAGATCTCTTCCAGTTCCAGCAGATGTTCACGCCGTTCCGCACGACGGTGTTCGGCCCATTGCTGATTCAGCCGGTCCTGTTCTTCCCGCTGCAGAAGGAATTCCTGTCGTTCCTGCGCGAGAAGTTCCTGTTCTGCCTGAACGTCAGAGAGGATCCGCACCCGTTCCTCTTCAGACTGAACACGAGCCGACTTCTGCTTCTCGTCATGCAGTGATCGTTCGTGCTCGAGCTGTTCCAGAAACTGAGTCCGGGCAAGCTCCGTACTGGCCTGCAGCGCCGCTTCGGCGTCGCGAACCGCCTGTTCGTGTCGCAGCTGTTCCGCCGCTAATGCCTGTCGTGCCTGTTCCAGTTCGGCCGCGGCATCCGCCTGCTCCTGCTGAAACGTCTGACGCAACAGATCGAGTTCGTTCCGCAGCCTCGTCCGCTCCGCCAGATCGGCCTGACGTTCTGTATCGAGTGCCTGCTGTGTGGCGGCCTGCTCCCTGGCAAGTTCCTCGCGGAACTGCGCCTGCTCGATCTCCAGGCGGTTCTGTGCGTCAAGCAGCTTCTGCCGGGCAATTTCGGCTTGCGTCTGCTGGTCTGCCTGCCATTGTTGACGCTGTTGTTCCCATGCCTGCCGCAGCTGTTCCTGTTCCTGCTGAAGAGATCGTTTCCCCGCTTCCAGATCGAGAGCCGCGGCGGCCTGCTGCTGTTGCTGCACCTGCGTCAAGCTGATCCGGTCCAGTTCAAACTGATCCAGGCGCTGCCGCAGTTCGGCGTCGCGCCGATCCAGCAACGCGATTTGTTCCTTGAGCCGTTCTTCCGCCTGGCGTTGAGCCTGCTCCCGAATCACCAGATTCTGTTGTGCCGTTGAAGTCGCTTCAGCAAGACGCTGAGTCTCGCGACGGGTCACTTGCTGCTGTTCGGCCAGTTGAGCCAGTTGCAGATTGAGCTGATGTTCGCGGCGGTCCAGCTCGGCCAGCTGCAGCTGAAGATGTGTGACGAACCGGGTCGCCTGAGACAGCTGCTCTTCCACCTCTTCCGGGCGCTGGGAATCCAGGCGGTTTTCCCGCAGCAGGGGTTCTCGAAATGCCGTCTGTGTCATCGTCAGAAACTCCCGGTGTTCCCCTGGCCCGTCAGGATGGTCTGCAACATGTCGACCACCGATGTGAGGAAACGCTGTGTGAAGTGAACTGCCGAGCAGTTCACAGCGGAGTTGTGAACGATTTCGAAGAACGGAACCAGAACAAAATCACCCCGAAGGATCGCTTCGGGGTGAGGAAGATGAATCGCCTGCGGAAATCTTGCGGTTCGAGACGACAGACGCTTCCAGGGTCACGGGCAGAAACTGCCGTTCCTCTGGCATGACACCGCCGGAATCGAACCCGTTCCCGACTACGCAATGTGCTTGTCGAGAACCTGTGCAATCTGGTCCTGCGGACGAAGCCCGAGGATCCGATCAACAACCTTTCCGTCTTTGAAGACGATCAGTGTCGGAATGCTGCTGATCTGATAGTTGATGGCGGCCTGACGATTGTCGTCGGTGTTCAACTTGCCGACCTTCACTTTTCCGGCGTACTTCTCAGCCAGAGCCTCGATCGTCGGAGTCAGCATTTTGCAAGGTCCACACCAGGGAGCCCAGAAGTCAACGAGCACCGGCTCGCTGCTGGACAGCACATCGTCCTGAAAAGTGGCGTCACTGAACTCTTGGAGATTCCCGGCCATGATTCTGATCCTTCAATTCTTAAGGCATTCGCGGTCTGATAGCGATTGTGTTGGCCATCGCATTGGGACATTTGTCTGTTGACTGGAAATTATAGCGTGCAGAAAAGGGTGTCAACGGCGCCCAAACGCCGTAAAACGCCGCAAATGGCCACCTGACCAGATCTTAGGCCCAATTTCCCGCCCCTCCTGCAAGCCCAGGAAACCTCCTCGACTCGTCATCCGACGGCATTTTCCCCCACGCGACCGCAGAATTTGCCGGTTGTCTTACGGGATCCCGTGATGGTGGTCACTGACTGGGAGACCGGACTTCAGCACCGCGATGCCTCAGATCCCGCCCATCAGCCTGTTGAAGAACTCGAATTCCGTTGCGGCGGGTCTGTTTTGCCGAGTTCTGCGTCGTCAATCGGAATTTTCGAGAACCTCTCTTGAACAGTCACACGAACGGCGGTAAATTGGATTCCAAATCTGGATTCCAGACAAGCACGCTCCGGTGTCACTCGAATAGACAAACGGAACCCGGACGCCAACTCCCCATGACGTTTCCACCTGAGTGGAAGGTTTCACAATGACGCCAGTCTCTCCCGTTGACCAAGCCTGCCTGTACATCCGACAGCAGATCGAAGGGGGAATCGTTCTGCCGGGGCAACGGCTGTCCCGACGTCCGCTGGCACGGACCATCGGGGTCAGCGAGGCGGTGATCCTCAAGGCGTTTGCCCAGTTGGAACGGGACGGGGTCATTGAAAGCCGCGCCCGTAGCGGCACGTATGTCCGGGAATTGGGAGCAGAAGAATATCTCCACTTGTGTCATCTCCGGGAGTTGATCGAACCGTATGCAGCGGCCTGTGCTGCTGAGCGGATCACCGACGAACAGATTGAACTACTGAACCAGTCCTGCCGACGCTTCCAACAGCTGTGTGATTCTCTCCCGTTGCCGATGAACGCGACGTCCGCCTGGCTGCAGCGATGTCAGGCGGTGCAGGAAGAACTCCACTTCCACAACACCATCCTCAAGGCAGCCGGAAATCCTCTGCTGGAACAGTTTGTCTCGATGCTGCGACTCATGACCCAGGTTCGGCCGGACCTGATGTATTCCGACGGAAACAGCAAAGGGTGCAATCTGATGGTGACGGTCTATGAGCATCAGGGAATTGCACAGGCACTGGCAGAACGCGATTCCTCTCTGGCACAGGAGCGAATGCTGCATCACCTGCGCGGAGCGAGAATGGCCGTTGACTCAAGCTCATCCTCCTCGGTACCGGCAACCGGCCAGTAGCCCCTGCGAGGCCGTCTCCAGAATCATGAACCGGTTTCGTCTGACCACGGACCGCTTCCACCGAATCAAGAACAGACTGCGAGCAACCGGTCTGTCACGCTGCTCACCGTGGCAAACTCTCTGATCGAACATTTCGTGGTGACTTCGAAACCGGTCACAACGTGAACAGTCGCTCAGGACCTGTGCATTTATTAATGCAGCTGTCATCAATGCAATTGACGTGACTCTCTTTCGAGGATCTGCGATCAGGGAATGCTCCCATGATCAGGAGCCTGTTTTGTGTCTCACTTCTTATCGAAATAAGGGTTGATCATGACATCGAAATCACGTGTCGGGTTTACATTAATTGAATTGCTGGTGGTGATTGCCATCATTGCGATCCTGGTGGCGTTGCTGCTGCCGGCTGTGCAGCAGGCCAGAGAAGCGGCGCGACGATCGCAATGCAAAAACAATTTCAAACAGGCAGCAATCGCACTTCACAACTATCACGAAGTGCATCAGGTGTTTCCGCCCGGGACAATCTGGTCCAGCCCGACGTCCGCCTGCGGCAATGGCACACGACTCGGATTCTCATGGTCCGCGTTTATTCTTCCAATGATGGATCAGGCAACACTCTATGCGAATCTGGACTTCAATCGTGACGTCCATAAACAAAAGACATCGTCGAATCCCGCGATCTTTAACTCACAAGGAAACGTGGGGGAATCCGTTTCCACGTTCATCTGCCCAAGCGATCCTTACGGGAGAACACGGTTTTCCTTTTCAAATGACACCGCGTACACCGGGACCGACGGAACGACAAAGGACGATCTGGCTCCCACCAATCTGAGCGGCATCGCCGATTCTGCCCAGCGGTTGTGCAGCACAGCCGCGAATGCCACGGAATTCCAGACGAACGCAAGCCTCGCAGGGGGCATTCTTCACGCGTACAGCAAGACCTCCTTTGCCAAAATCACGGATGGCTCGAGTTGCACCCTGCTGATCGGGGAAAATGTCAATGTCAATCAGGATCTGCAGGCCATTGCCTGGGCGGCACTGAATATCGCGGACGTCCGAAGTGGAATCAACGGAGTCGCCACTGGTCCCGGGTCAACCTACTACTCTCGTTCGTATCCCTTTGCCAGCAAACATGCCGGCGGATGCCACTTCGCTCTCGCAGATGGATCCGTTCGATTCCTCTCACAGAATCTCTCACAGACGGCACTGAACTGGCTGGCCGACAAGGCCGACGGCAATGTCGTCGGTGAGTTCTGACCTTCCCTGTGAAAGAGTCGCCGGATTCCTTCCTCTATCCCTGCTGTCGAGTCCTCAACAATGTCAGAACAATTGACGGTCATGATACGGTTCGCGGTACTGTGCCTGGCTCTGGCAGGCTGTCCGGCAAGTTCGCCATCCGGACCACAACGGGCGCACGTCACCGGGAAAATTACGTTCGCCGGGCAACCGGTTCCTTACGGAACGGTCTCCTTTATTCCACCAGAGGGATCCGGATTACCGGTTTCCGGCGCAGAAATCCGGGACGGCAAGTATGACGTGAGGAACCTGGGGGGAGTCCCGGTCGGCACGCACCGGGTAGAAATCAATGGATGGGCAACGCCCCCTCAAAAAATGGAGGCCGCTGACCTCGTTGCCCCCGCTGCCCCTCCGCTGATTCCGGAGAAGTACAACACAAAATCAGAGCTGTCTCTGACGGTCGAGTCGAATCGGCCGCTCGAGCAGAACTTCGACCTGGAGTAACTCCGACTCCATCTGGCGGCCTCCCGGTTGGGGATCCGAATCGAGAACCATGTTCGTCAACAACGACCGATCGTGAGATGAGAATGACGAAACTGACGGGATTGATTGCTGCCGCCCCCACTCCGTTCAAAGTTGACGGAGCATTAGACCTGGACCGGATTCCGGAACTGGTCGAACATCTGTTACAGGACGGAGTGAACGGGTTGTATGTCCTCGGCTCGACGGGTGAAGGTGTCTCGATGACATCGGACGAGCGTCGACAGGTCGCGGAAAAATTCATCGACGTCATGAAGGGACGCAAGCCGGTGATCGTTCAGGTGGGCCATCTGAGTGTGTTCGAATCGAAAAATCTTGCAGCCCATGCCGCGTCGGCCGGGGCGGACGCCATCTCCGCGACCCCGCCGGGTTACTTCCGTCCGATCACCATGAATGCGTTGATCGACAGCGCCGCGGAAATTGCTTCTCAGGCGCCGCAACTCCCGTTCTATTTCTATTCCATCCCTCGACTGACGGGAATCGACGTCGACATGACGGAGTTTCTCGAGCAGGCCAAAGAGCGCATTCCCACCCTCGCCGGTCTCAAGTTCACTTCACACTCCGTGAATGAATTTCACGCCTGTCTGGAACTTGATCGGCGGCGGTTTGACTGCCTGTGGGGGAGTGATGAGATGCTGTTATCCGCACTCGCGGTCGGGACTCGCGGGATGATCGGGACCACCTACAACTTCGCGGCTCCGCTCTACCGGCAGATGATCGACCACTTTCAGCGCGGAGATCTGACCGCCGCACAGCAACTTCAAAGCCGGGCGGTCGCGATGATTCGAGTGATGATCCGCTCCGGAGGCTTGCCGGCATTTAAAGCCGCAATGGAATTCGTCGGAGTCAGCTGCGGGCCGGTGCGGCTCCCCTTGTCCACTCTGTCCGAAGCAGACAAGAAGAAGCTCCGGCAGGAACTGTCCCGGATCGGTTTCTTCGAATGGCTGTCACGCAACGCCGCGTAATGGTCTTGAACCATTCCGAGGACAGGCGGTCTCCGCTTCCATTGTGAGATTTCGTATTCCATCTTCTGGAGATGACGCGATGTACGCTTCATTGCCGGCCGCCTGCCGACTGACTTTGCTCGCGGCGTGTCTCCTGTGTTCCGCCGTCACGGCACAGGAACGTCAGCCCGCCGGGATTCAACGTGTCCTGGCCGTCGATCATGTCTGCGCCTGGCCCAATCTGACAAAGGGATCAGACGGACATTTCATTGCCACGATCTTCAATCAGCCCTGTCATGCCTCATGCACCGGGGATGTCGACTGCTGGTCGAGTCCTGACGGGTTGACCTGGTCGTTTCTGGGGAAACCGGCTCCACATGCTCCCGAAACCAACCGCATGAATGTCGCGGCCGGACTGGCTGCGAACGGGGATCTCATTGTGCTGGCATCTGGCTGGTCCGGAGTCCACGCGATCGGTGTCACGGCAAGTCCCGTATCGGCCCGATCTGTCCTGAACTGCTGGGTGTGCAGGTCCCCCGACGGGGGACGAACCTGGACGCAGTCTGAATCATTCGCTGCCGCACCCGATGGATATCATCCGCTGATCCCCTTCGGAGATCTTCAGGTGGCCTTGAATGGCTCATTATGTGCGACGGCCTATTCCACAATGACGGATGCTCCGCAGGGATCGCCGGAATCACGAACGAAGGCCGGCGTCTGGTTCATCCGATCGGATGATCACGGAAAGAGCTGGAACATCTCCTCACAGATTGCTCAGGGAGGAAATGAAACGTCGATTCTTCAACTGTCGCATCAGAAATGGCTGGCCGCAGTCCGCACGGTCGACTCGACGATGGATCTCTATCGGTCAGACGATGATGGCCAGAACTGGAGGAAGCAAGGTCCGCTGTCTGGCCTGCAGGAACTGAATGGACACCTTCTTCGTCTTCAGAACGGCCAGTTGCTCTACACCTACGGAAACCGTGTCCCAGGAAAAAACGGTGTGCTGGCACGGCTCAGTTCGGATGACGGAATGACGTGGAGTGAATCGATCCGGATCGTGGATGTGCTTCCATTCGATTGTGGATATCCCTCCAGTTCCCAGAGAGATGACGGAAAGATCGTCACGATCTGGTACGCACAGAAAACCATTGAACATCCCCGCTATCACATGGGAGCGGCGGTCTGGACTCCACCCACAGTGGAGTAATCATGTACGCGTTCAGGTCACTTCACTCGATTTCGCCGGAAAGTCTACGATGGCCATCTTCACGTCCCGTCGACAGTTTCTCATCACGTCGGCCCTGGGTCTCTGCTCGTCACGAATGCTCTTTGCACAGACAGGAGAACAGCCCCGCTCGATGGAATGGCACGACGTCCGTGACTGGGGAGTTGAGGGAAAAGGCTGGAACGACACCACGAAATACTATGATCGCTTCCCTCAACGGGCCGAACCGAACATTCCTCCACAAGTCTGGCATTACAGCCGGCACTCTGCCGGAATGCTCACTCGGTTTCGAACAGACGCTGCGGAAATCTGGGTGGATTATGCGGTCACTTCTCCAAACCTGTCCGGCCCTCATATTCCGGCAACAACAATGAGTGGAGTGGATCTGTATGCGGAAGATGACGCAGGAGACTGGCACTGGATGGCAGTGACTCGCCCGTTGTCACATCAGATCAGGACACAGATCGCCAAACGCATTCTCCCGGGTGAGAGAGGGTACTCACTGTATCTTCCCAACTATAACGGGACCGAGTTCCTGAAAATCGGTGTTCCGGCCGGATCCCGTTTTGAGCCGATCCCCCCTCGAACCGAGAAGCCGATTCTGTTTTACGGAACGTCCATTACTCAAGGCGCCTCTTCTTCACGAGCCGGAATGCCACATCCTTCAATTCTGGGCCGTCGACTGAAAAAGCCGATTCTAAACCTGGGATTTGCGGGAGCCGGGCGGATGGAACAGGCCGTGGGGGAACTGCTTGCCGAGCAGGATCCGGCCATCTATGTCGTCGACTGCCTGCCAAATATGAATCCAGCCATGATCGGAGAGCGAGCCGTTCCGTTCATTCACCTGCTCAGAAAGGCCAGACCCGACACACCGATCCTGTTAGTGGAAGACCGGACTTATGCCAACGCCCGCTTTCTGCTGGACCATCGGGAACAGAATGACAGCAACCGACTCGCCCTGCAGACAGCGTTTCAGCAACTCCAGCAGGAGGGAGTGAAAGGCCTGTTCTATCTCGACGGAGAATCGTTACTGGGAGAAGACCGTGAAGACACCTCGGACGGGTCTCACCCGAGTGATCTGGGATTCTTCCGTCAGGCCAACGCATTGGAACCCATTCTTAGAAACGCGATCGCCAGCATCACCCCCACAGACGCGAAATCGTGAGGGACTCTGGTCGCAGCAGGAAGGCAGTCCTCGTCCTTCCCGCCCGTCCTTCCTGAAAGTTGCGAGGCGAGTCGGTGGAGTCTGTGGCGGGCGGGCTTGCGGTGCAGGCTCACTTCCCCAAGGGGACTCCCGTCGTATTGACAGGTTCCAGAACGTCACAGCGTGTCCCGAGAAACTCAACCAGATGAGAGATGTCGTACACCTGGGCCGCACCGTGAATGCAGTTCACAAACTGGTCATTCGCATATTTACTGGAGATGATGTCGCGCCAACTGGGGACGGTGTGAACGACCGTCACTTTTGCAAACAGTTCAGGTTCCAGCGCCACGGCATGGAGTGCAGAGAGAGCCGTTGTCCCTTCTCCCAGAACGTCGAGTGTCGATGTCCCGCCGGATGGAGTCAGATGATGGAGCAGCCAGTTGGAAACCTGAATGATTTCCTCTGCCCGCATTCCGACGTAGTTCGCTCCGAGCAGGTAGGCGATGGCCAGATGGCGGCCATCCTGACCGAATCGCTTGTTGTACCAGGTCCCCTTCTCCGGCAGAGTCTCTCCGGTTCCTCTCAGGTCAACCGCCAGCACGATGCGGCCTGACTGTGCCAGACTGAGAGCAGACAGCGTTTTCCCCTCGACGACGATTTCGCCTGACTTTCCGGACGGATGAACAAACAGAACGGGGGCTCCCTGCGCGGATTCCGGCCGGAACAAAAAGGCAGGCAACTGAATCCCTTCAGCGACCGTGAACACCCAGTGCTCGACCGTCAGTTCTCCTTCTCGATGTTCTCCCGTCTTCTTCGCATCGACTGGTGGCAGCGCAGAAAGTGGCTTCACTCCGACAACGGCTCTCACCTGATGCAGTGCGTCCGCCGGATTCTTCCAGAGTTCCGTCCGGCGGGAATGCAACCGGTCAAACTCCGCGACATTCAAGTCGAACGCAGACTTTCGTCCTTCCAGAAGCAGCGTCTGTCCTTTCGGGGTGACCTGGCATTCCTGCTCAGTCAGGAGTTGCAGGGCCGGTTCCCGGACGTCGACATTCCGTCCCGCGAGCCAGCGACACATCCATTTCACAGAGGCCTCACGCAGAGCCTTCTGCCAGCCGTGGCCTCCGTCGGCCTCAATCAGATCCACACGATCACTGTATCCCAGACGTGTATAGACACGTTTTGCTTTTCGGAATGACTCCCACGCTCCGGCAATGGAAAAGAAGTCCTCTGTCGCCGTGCAGATCAGAATCGGAATCGGAGCCCGCATGATCAGATAGTCCGCGTGATCCATTCCCCAGTTCAATTGCCCGTAGATATTCTGCTCTGCATCCTGCGGGCCAATGGTTGTCAGCAGCTTTTCGAACGAGGTGATGTAACAGGATGGAGCGGCAGCCTGAATCCGGTCATCCAGCGCCATCAGGTAAGAGGTCTGAGTTCCGCCACCGCTGTTTCCCATGCAGCCGATTTTTGTTCCATCCACGTCGTCGCGCTGCTGGAGATAGTCGATTCCACGCATCCCGTCCCAGATCAGATTTCTGGCGACGTTCTGGCCGAGAAGGATCGAACCGGATCCCAGCAGCGTGTGACCGCCGGTCGTATCAGCAAGTTCAACAGAACCGTCGGCCTTGAGATGTTCGTATCGCTCTCCCTGACAGACTGGATCAATCAGAAAACCGACAATGCCGTTCAGCGCCAGCAGTGCCCCCGCCGACTGGTAGGCATCCAGAGCTTTCCCATTATGAGAATGCCCGCAGACCATCAACACTGCTGGAAACGGAGCAGTGAAATCAGGGGAATTCGGAACGAAGCAGAGCCCCGTGACGAAGTGTCCCGGCTGACTTTCATACAGCACTTTCTCGACACGGTATCCATTGCGTGGAACAACTCCGGTCACCGTTGCATTCAGTTCGGTCCGTTCGGGGAATCCGCCCAGATGTTCGATGAACAGCTTTCGACGCTCCTGCTGATACCCCGCGATTTGCGCCGGAGTTTTCAGGTCAGCGAACCGCTTGTCCCACTGTAAGAACTGCTCGTTGGCCCGCGCCATCATCCAGTTCTGCATCAGCGTTGACGGTTTGTCGACACCCGCTTCCGTCAGGACAGCAGGTGGAGCGGCGGAGAGAGTTCCGCTGAGAATTGGAACTCCAAAGAAGAATGAGATGATCCAGACGAAAGAAAGACAGCGTCTCTGCAACACGTTCACCAATGTTCGAGGGGACATTCGATTTCCTATTCCTGACGGCATGTTCTCATCAACCGTTTCCCACACAGGCCGGTCCGGTTCCTTGCGATGGCTCACGTCTCAAACTTTTGTGGCGGCTGTCCTTCCGGGACCACCGGTCCCGGAGGAGGATCGTCATGTCCACATCCGGACTGAAAGAGGAACAATCCAAGAACACAAAGTACCAGAAATCCTGATCGACCGCGCATCTTCTTCACCTCAATAACGAACCAGAAGTCTATGACGGGAGCTGAACTGCAACCGTGGCAGAAAAAAACGAAGCGTCACCACTCTCCGACAATCTGATTCGACGCTCGCTGCGCCAGGTTTTTGAACAGATCAAAGCTGATACTCTGACTGGCGAACTTGACGGAACCGTCGCACAGCAGCAGTTGCGCCCCTCCCGCATGGATGGATTGAATCGGCTTGTTGGTTTCCCCTCCCGCAGAGTCTGGAGAGGTGTTCCCGATTCCAAGTGTCCGATCTGTCGTGTAGATCTTGTGGTTGAGCGGGTAGCGAATACAGGTAATGTTGTACGTCTGATTTCCGTTCCACGTCGTGCTTTCGCCTGGAGTTCCGTTCCCGTTGGAACTGACCCCGATACTGAAAACAGCGGACGAACGCATTTCTATCGGCTTGTTAGCGGAATCAAATCCGAAATCAGATTGTTCCCCCAGCATCACCGTGTTGGTGGTCCCGTCAGTGATCTCCGAAATCTTCACTGCCTTATTGGAGGGAAGCACACCGTTTCCACTCACGATTCCCCGGTCAACGGAGATCGGGTTGGCTCCCACAACACCGGCGATCCCGGCATAGGTCGGCTGTGGAGCATTCGCCATTTGAACTCCTGGGATAGCATAGCGCCTGAGCGGCGATGACGGACAGAAGAAGACATCAGAACGCAAGCTCGTGAGGAGATTCTGATTCGTCACATTGTCCTGCCCGATCGCCACGAATTTGTATTGAGTAAAAATCGGAGTCTGTTCAAGAAATGGAAGCAGACTGACCCAGAAACTGCTGACATTCGGATGTGATGCTGTTCCAATTCCACCTGGGGGGAACACGCGATGCACATCCAGATAGTTATGAAACGCCAGACCGAACTGTTTCAGATTGTTCCGGCACTGACTGCGCCGGGCCGCTTCACGCGCCTGCTGGACAGCCGGAAGCAGCAAGGCAATCAGGATTGCAATAATGGCGATCACGACGAGAAGCTCGATCAGTGTAAAGCCGGTACGGATCCGCCGAAAAGAAGTACGTAGATGATCAGTCATCAGTCAGTTCCTTACTGAAGAAATGGAAAACGACGACATGTGAAAGCCATGTTTCAATGAACGGTTAACGAAAGACGAGAATGCGGGTTTGATCGATGGATTTGCCGCCTGACACTCCAAAGTAGAACGAGACGGTTTTTCGATCGTTCGACAGCCGAACCTCATCTTCATCGAGTTCGAGTTCACGGAATTTTCCCGGCTCATAACGGGTCTCACTCAGTCCGAAAATCGAGTCCGTCGCCAGAAGATTCGCACCATCCACGATCACCGCAGCAATCGTCCCATCGAACGTCACCGCTCCGCGGGGAGCGAATGTGGTCCAATCATCGGGATCGTAATGCACGAGATAACTGGCCAGCCGCGTTCCAGCCGGAAGATGGACAGGGCCGTCGAGCCCGTTGAGTGTCAATTCCTGTTCGAGCACGACATTCTGCTGTTCGGGAATCACGAGCATGTGATTGGTGGTCTGCAGTTCCTCTGCCTTCAAACTGGGAGGAGCTTTCGTCATGGTCCGGAGCGCTCCGTCGATCGACCGGATCGTGCCGCGAGCCTGTTCAATCAACAGGAAATTCTCAGACGAGAAATTCACTTCCTTGACGGTTGCCTGGCGTTCTGACAGATGCAGCGCCCGGCGGTCGGTGACTTCCTGAAGCTTTGTCGAATTGCCATGGCGATCCAGCAGACTCGCCTGCACACGTCCCCGTGAAACATTGACTTCGGTTCCGCGCTCCTGCTGATAACCCACTGTGAATTCGGTTCCGAGATCCACAACGACGCTTCCCGGCGTGCGCACGGTGAACCCTTCTCCTCCCGATTGCACGAGTGCATGAAGCGTTCCCTGCCGGAGAAGAACCTGGGTGGCATTCGTCAGTTCAATGGTCGTCGGCCCGATCAGGTCGACCGTCACGTTTGGCAACTGAACACTGAGAATTCCGGAGTCAATCGAATAGACCCCTCCTTCGCGGATCACCTGCCCCAGTTCCATCGAGGATTTCTGACTGACCACGTCTGTCGTGAGACTGGCAATGATTCCAACCTGAGGAGCGAGGGGGCGCGGGGTCGTGGCGACCCAGGCAATCACTCCGACGACCAGGGCCGCACAGGCTCCCACGACCGAACGCAGGATCAGTCGCTCTCGTTTCTCCCGGCGGACACGACTGTTCAGAATCCGGTCAAGAGCCGACTCGGCCTGGCGCAGGGAGTTTCGTTCTGTCGCCTGTTTCATCAAGTCCGAGTGGAAGCCAATTCGCTCCACGTACGCCTGCAGGCATCCCAGATCAGATGAGATCAGTTCATCGAGTCGTTGTAACTGGTGGAGACTGGCATGACTGTCGAACGCCGCATCCGCCAGGAATTGAACTTCATCGGCGGACGGTCTCTTCTCCTCATTCATTTCATCCCCCCTTTCCCAGCGTGCGGTTCATGCAGTCTGACAGACGTTTCCGCAGCCGTTTCAGGCGGGTGTAAATCGTCTCCACTTTGGCCTGTTGAGATCGGGCAATTTCGGCAATCGAGTGGCCTCCGCAATAGCAGCGGTCCAGAAATTCACGATCCCGTTCGCTCAGTTTCTCGACACATTCCACGAGCAGTTCACTGCGAAGTTCCATCAGTTCTGGTGTTCCGGTCCGCACCTGCTCGATTCGCGACATGGCATAGTCGCTCATTCCGAACGATCGGCGTCTCTTTTTTCTGACGAAGTTTTTGGCCACGAGATAGGAGATGGAACAGGCCCATTTCCGAAAACTGGTCCCCGGTTCAAACTCCCCAAACTTTTCCCACAGAACGACGCAGACTTCCTGAATGACATCTTCGGCGTCATTGCGGTTGCCCACGATTGCCAGCGCCGCGGCATAGGCGTCGGAGTACACACTGGCAAGATTCCGCAGAAACCGCGCCTGCCGCTCCGGGTCATTCAAATCGTCGACCTCTGGATCGAAGTACTGTTTCGTCCCCATATCTCACGACCACTGCTGAATTTTGGACGATCTTGAACACTCTGACCTGGAGCAACTTGCGAAAGGCACTCCCCGTCCCCGCCACGCGGAGAAGAGCGTTTCATTCATCGGAACTCGCCCCTGTCCAAAACAACACGGGCAGGCACTCGGCAGAGAAAACGGCTCTGGCACCACTCCAACGTGGAGATGACATTCATGGTCATTGAGGTAATGTCACGGCGCCGGCCAGTCCGTCCAAATTTTCTTGATTTTTTCAAAATCAGAAAAAAAGCGAGCGATTCAAACACTGGTCTCAAACCGGTGAACAGTCGGAATCGGCCACGCTGCGCAACGGAAAAAACAGCGACCAGACAGCCTGACCACCCAAGGTTTCCGGACTTTCACTGCACTGATTTCATTGCACTGAGAAGACCGCTGCTTCAGTCAAAGAGGCTCTTTTTTGTGCAAAATCATCTCATCCAAATCCCCACCACATCAATCGTGCGGTAAAAACGAAAAAACCCGGAAACAGCGAGTCCTAGGGGGGCAGAGGACTGCAAGCCATTTCCGGGGGCGATGAGCTTTGCCGGACCATCGAAGACTGCTCATCCATGCCTTCGATGGGCGAACATTACGGCGAATTCAAAAACGGGTCAAGAGGGCTTTTTCTGACCCGAATCGACACCGATTTCCGTCCAGATTTTCGAGCAATTTGCGAAATGCTCGCCCCGCCCCCGACACGCGGAGGACTGCGTTTCATCAATCGAAACGTGCGCTGCACAGATAGACATCTGACAACGTACGTGTCGCTGTCGAGCTTCTGCCTGCTGACGAAGCGGTTTCAAAACTGGTGAGCCGGAAACTGACGCCACCGCTCCTCTATTTCCTCGACTGGAGAAACGCCAGCAGATCGCGGAGTTCCTGCGGGGTGAGCTGGCGGTCCAGACCGGCGGGCATGATGGACGTGCTCGATTCGCGCTGTTCCTCGATGTCGTCCCGCCGCAACGTCATCTCCCGCAAGTCCTGCGTTTTCAACGTGATCGTGTCGGTCGTTTCCGCGCTGATCACCCCCTGCAGAATCTTCCCTTCCACGGTCACCACGAGCGTCGTGCGGTAGCCGTTGACGAAGCTGGCGCTGGGAAAGACGATCGCTTCCAGCAGATCCTGGGGAGACCGGCTCGCTCCGATGGTCGTCAGGTGCGGGCCGATGCGGGCTCCCAGATTTCCGACGGCATGGCACGACGCACAGGCCGCCTTCTGACCGAAGAAGATCTCCCTTCCCGCGGCCGCGTTCCCTCCGGTGAGCAGCGGAGCCAGTTCCGCCAGCCGGGCCTCTTGTGCGGCAACATCAATTCCGAGTTTGGCGAATAGCGGTTTGGCCGCTTCCCGCACCGGGTCGGGATAACGGCGAAGAATTCCGGCGAGTTCATCCGGGGAGAGGCTGACTGTTGCATCCGACTTCAACAATGCCGCCACCAGCGCCTGGCCGACCGCTTCATCCGAGGAACGGGTAAACGCTTTAATCAAGGCCGGAACGACGAGCGGACCAGCTGCGTCGAGACCGGTCGTCAGTTTCGTCAGTTGAGAAGCAGAAAGCTGACTCGCCCCGATCGCCCGACCGATCGATGTCTTGTCATCCGACGAAGAGGACGCATCGGCCAGTTGTTGCAGCAGCGGCTGGAAGACCGATTCTTCCAGCGGTTGCCCAGCGGCCCCCAGCGCTGTGACCGCCTCGCAACGGACGGCCAGCGGGGACTGGTTCTCGGTCGACAGTTTTTTGAGTTCGGTTTCAAATCCGGTCAGGGAGCGTTGTGTCGCGACGCGCAGCGCGACCAGTTGCGTGTCCGTTTCTTCAGAGGCACGGAGAGCGTCTCGATGGAACTCACGGAAGGTCTCCGGCCAGGCGGAAATCGTCGACTTCTGCAATGCCTCCCAGAACAGCAGTCGCGCGGCAGGGCTGGTCGCGGGATCATTCATCACCTCCACAGTCATCTGCTGAACGGCGGGGTCTCCCAGTTGAGCGATGAGAAAGCCGCTGAGCGCCGCTCTCCGGTCCGTGGAGAGCTCCGGTTCTTTCACCCAGGTTTTCAGCACGGCCAGCGTCTCCGCGGCCCAGCCGGGATGACGTCCAATGACATCCAGAGCGGTCTGCTGAAGAGAAGCATTCGCGGACGAAAGCAACGGCACCACCATTCCCCGTTGCAACGGCTGGCTGTCCATCTGATCGAGAGCAATGACCGCTGCCCGTTGCACTGCCGGACTTGTTGACGACAGGCAGGCGATGAGGGGAACCGGACGATTCAGACGAATCAGGGCATAAATAAAACAGTGTTCGGAAAAACGATCGACCGCCTGACCGGCCGCCGTTCCGACAAAGCGTTGCAGGAACGGATCATCGACCTGAACGATTGGAGTCCGGCGGTCAGTGCAAACCGTAGCGGCCAGTTCCATCCCCGCTCGAAAGACTTCCGGCGGTGCTCCGATCAGCGACTGCAACAGACGCTTCGAGACCGATTCCGTCAACGGGGTCTTCCAGACGAGATCCCGGGCGTGCAGCAGCGTCATCAGAGCGAATTCGGTCGCGGTGGCCAACTGGTCCTCCGGAAGATTGTTCCAGTCCGGCAGATGGGCCAGACGGGAAGCCGCCAGCATGTTCGCCCCGGGATCTTCTGAAGTCGCCCGAAGCAATCCGGCGAAGACATGCGCCGGTCGCGATTTCGAATTCAGTTCACTCCAGGGAACCGGAGCGGTGTCAATCGGGAGTTGCAGTTCTTCTCGAATTGATGCCAGAAGTTCCGGTCGACCGCGCAGGGTTCGCACGGTCTGTTCCCGAACGGCCGGTCGCGGATCGTCCAGACGCGAGACAATTTCCTCCAGCGGATTCCCCTGACTCGTCAGTTTCGGCAGAGTCTTGCCGCGCGGATCCGTCACCAGCGGTCCATCTGTTTTGCGCACGCGATAGACGCCGCCGTAGATCTCCGGCTTGGCGATGCGGGACGTGGGACACCCGAGCAGGAACCAGCCTCCGGTGTTGAGAACCAGCAACGATCCGTCGGCATCTTCCAGCACATCGGTAGGATGGAAATCCCCATCGTCGCAGGTGAGAAAATCATTGACGTCTGCAGTGAACGTCGAGCCGGTTCGCTTCAGTTCTGAATAACGAACCTTGTGCGTGTTGAATTCCGCATGGAACCAGCGATTGCGAAACTCCGGCCCAAAGTGCGCTCCGCGATAGCGTGTGATTCCCGAGATGGCAGTATGCCCCACATCCCGAATGGGGCTGAGCAGTCCTCCAGTCCACTTGAACTCCGCAACCGCATCGGCCTGATCTTCTCTGGGAAAGACACTCCCTTCGACCCAGTGGATCAAACAGTCTCCCCGATCGCGATAGAGGATATTCACCGTGCCGATGCACTCCCCGGCGTCAGTGAAGTCGACTTCGACGGGGTTGTCGAATCCGCCTCCTCCATGAATGCGGACATCCTTGCCGTCCGGCGTGCAGGAATAGATGCGTCCGGCTTTCCCCTGGCTGTACACCACTCCGTTTTCGTCCTTGAACTCGTGCCCGTGCCGCCCCTGCACGATGTAGAGGCGCCCGGACGGACTGACAAACGGGCCATGTGTATCGCAGGCATTGCCGCTGAAGCCGAACCCGGTGAGAATTTCTTTCCGTTCGTCGGCGATTCCGTCTCCATCGGTATCGGTGAATTTCCAGATTCCCGGCGGACAGGTGACATACAGCGATCCCTGATACCACAGACAGCCCTGCGGCAGCGTGATGTTCTCAACGAATCGGGTCGACTTGTCGTAAACGCCGTCGCCGTCGGTGTCCTCCAACCGCGTGATCCAGTGCGGACGCTTCGCGAGCATGTCATCCCGTTTCAGGTTTTCGCCGCTCGACTCTCCAACATAGAGACATCCGGCTTCATCCAGACAGGCGAAAATGGGACGATGGATGAGAGGATACCCGGCGATTTTTTCGATCACGAAGCCTTCCGGCACCTGGGGATCAGCGGCATGCAGAATCCGTTCGCCAGCCCCCCCGACGAAAGCCATCGACACCATCACAAGAAACCGCGGGAACCAGCCAGACCGGATGGGCACAAAGAGAAGCATCGAATAACACTCCAAAGGAACGTCAGGTCCATGGGGGGAATAGAAAGTGTTCTCCCCATTTCCGTCACTTCAATCCTGACATGGACAGAACTACGAAAGACCGACAGCCTGATCGATCAGGTTCTTCGTCATCCTCTGAACGCGGACATCCGGACCGTGGGGACGGGACCAGTGGGACCAGGGAAGCATATGTCCCGGAGGACTGGAAAGCCCCTGGCTCCAGAAGATCGTGGAAGCGTTGAACACAAAATTTCCTTTCGGGCCGGGATAGATCGTGGCGGTCCATTCGCGAGGAACGTTTCCATTATGTAAGGCCGTCCCGCGACCAACCACTTCCAGTCCGGGGATGTCAGGGGGATCGCCATGATATTCCCAGCCGATGAGCCCGGGAATCCGGTCCCCCTGCTTCATGCCTGTACCGTCGAAGATCCAGTGCTCCGGGAGCGCGCAAACCCAGTCCCCTCCTCCATTGACCGGCCGCACGTTGCGGGAGCCGATGAGAAAACCTTCGTCCGGGCCGTGATGCGGGAAGGGACCGAACAGTTTTTCCCGTTCCGCACCATATACATAATCCGCCCCATACGGCCCGCCGCGGAAGATGATCCGGTTCGGGCGGCCATCGGAACTCTCCCGCATCGGCGTGACCCAGCAGACGGAATTCCCGCTGAAAAACAGGACATTCACACCGGCATCACGAATGGCGGTGACGTGATGAAAGGCGCGGAGATCCCAGTATTCATCATGCCCGACACTGAGGAACGATTTGCATTTCAGCGCCCGGTCCGGAGTGAGCATGTCGCTGTTGGAGCAGTAGGTGACGTCATATCCCTGTTGTTCCAGCCAGTAGGCGAAAGGAAATTCAAAGCAGAGCCATTCTCCCGATCCGATCGACTGAGGATTGTCGTAAATCTGGGCATATTTCGCATACGGGCGGTCAAAGCTGACGTCCGCCCATGGTCCCTGCACCCCTTTGGGATGCGTGTAGATCGAATAGTGATCCGGCCAGCAGTTGTACGCCTGCCAGGTGTTGTCGGAGCATTGAAACAGAATGTCGGCGGGACGGTCGTCCTTCACGATGAAGACGACATAGCTCTGCCAGTAACCGAACCCTGATGCATCGTTCAGAGTCGACAGGCGTCCCAGGTAGACACCACTCGGCCAGTCATCGGGGATGGTCAGGGAGACGGCCGGTTCCCACTGGCATTCAAACAGGTCTTTCTCCCCTTTTTCCGGAACCGGTTGGGCTTTCCCTTTGAACGGCCCCAGCCGGGTCATCAGCCGGGCTCCCGCTCCGTTGTAATAGCCGGTACGAAAGATCTCGATCACGAAATCCTGAGCCGGGTTCGTAGAGACCATGATGTCGATCGTCTCCCCGGCAGAGACACTTTGCTTCGAGCAGTAGCCTTCGATGTCGGGGACTCGAAACTTGGTGCCGTCCAGACGCACCCGGGTCAATTGCCAGTCGAGTGAGCCGGGGAGGGCGTTTTCGTTGCGAATCAGATCCGGTTGCCGGACCGCCGGAGCGGCCACCGCCGAGGGCCTTCCTCCCGTGCTCAAGACCACCGACCCCGCCAGGGTCGCTTTCAATAAGTCACGACGATTCAGTTGCACATGGTCACCCATCGGTCAATCCCTTCCGTGACGTCTTCTCCGAGAGGCGGTACGCGACACGGGCGTTCCCCCAAAAATACTTCTCCGCGTCTGCGGGAGTGCGTTCCGCGAGATACTCTTTCATGATCCCCAAAATCTCTTCATAGGGACAGACATGGCCGCTCACCGGCCAGTTGCTGCCGTAAAAAATCTTATCCGCTCCGAACAGAGACCAGAGAGAGTCGAGTTCTTCACGGTAATCCGAGACATTCCTGCTGACGTCGGGAATCCCCATCTTGAGAACATACGAGACTTTGGCATAAACCTGCGGCAGCGCCGCCACTTCCCGGAGCGCGTCCTGCTCCCGTCTTCGAAGCTCCGGATCTTGGGACGGCGTGCGGGGAAGATGTTCGATCACGATCCGCAAGTCCGGCACGTGACGGGCCAGCTCCAGGATCTCGATCACTCCGCCGGCACTGCCGTTGACGTCGACCACCATTCCCGCGTCAGCAAGCTGCTTCATCCGGGAGAGAAACCTCTTTTCCTCCCCCTGCTGATCGAAGGGGGTGTTGATGCGCACCCCCTTGTAAAGAGGGTGCCCCGCAAACCGTTTCAGATGGGTGGAGAAATCGGAACTGGTGACGTCCAGATTGCCGATCACTCCCAGAACGACCGGATTTTCTTCCGCGACGTCCAGCAGCCATTGATTGTCTTCCAGCCACGGACTCGCTTCGACGACGACCGTTCCCGTCACTCCCTGCGGCCCGGCAACCTTCACAAAGTCTGACGGCATCGTCTTGCGGTAAAGGATCTCATCTTGAGGACTGGGGAACGGGACCCCTTCCGGCCGTGTCGGGTCGTAAAAATGAGTGTGCGTGTCGATGATCCGGTCGAGTTTTCCCGGTTCCGGATTCCCCTGCGCGTTCAGCCAGGGAGCCACGCACAGGCTTCCGGCCAGTCCGCATCCCGCCTGGAGAAACCGGCGTCGACTTTGAAGTGGAATCATGGCATCAGCTTTTTCTCGGATGATGATCGGCGATTCGCTCGAAGAAATGATTTTCCACCCTCGCCTGGCGAAAATGGAAGTGAACGCCAGTCCGGTCACTGGAGCAGAATGCGCGTTCCATACCGGTTCAGCCGCCACGGATTGATTGTCATCAGAGGATCCTCTCATCGCGACAGACACAGGGATGAAGCCAGCATCAAACGGCATCATGGCGGAAACCAATCGTCGCTCAATGCCTTCCGGATCTGCAACCGAAAAAACGGGCAGTTGTGAACAGCTTGGCAATCCAAGGCCGAATCCGCAGCCGTGTCGAGGACAAATTATTCCAGCAATCTCTCAGATGAGCAAACCGAACTGGCAGCCGAGTTCCCGATTCACGTTGCCTGTACCAGGATTGGCAATTCGCCAGCCATCGCCAATCGTCATGATCTGACCGTCACAGAATCCGACTTTGAGAGGGCGGCAAATGCACGCCATTGTGCACACCAGAATATGCCGGAATCGAGCAAAATATCCCTGAACACAGATGAGCAGATCGAGGAAAACTCCCGCAGAAAACGCGGAGAAAGCAGTGTTTCCCTGAGAAATGAGGGAAAAGAAAATGGACGTTACAGGACTCGAACCTGTGACCTCTTCCGTGTGAAGGAAGCGCGCTAGCCGACTGCGCCAAACGTCCGATTGATTTCCGTAACACCGAAAACAGCGTTAATCGGTAGCGAACATCAAGAGCGGGATCGTATGGGATCTCCGCCAGTGCGTCAACCGATTCCAAGCTGTGAAGAGATGGGGGGGACTATTGTTCCACGCCTGTTCTACCTCCCTCAGTTCCGTAGCTTGAATCCCCACAAAATTGCAATTCTTTGATTTTGTCGTGCTTCCGCATTTGACCGCTTGATTTCGTTGAGTTGAGAAGTGGTTTTACTCTTCGGAGTGATGCGGAGTTGTCGCCAGTGTGTGGAGTTCTCCCCACCGTTTGCGGCTCTGGAATGAGAGGCGGTATAAAGGGACTTCCGAAACAACCCTCCACAGACTCCGAGAGTGTTCCTCATGAAGTACCTCCTCATTGCCATCTCGCTTTTGACCTGTTGTCCTTTTGTGGCAGCAGAGGAACCAATCCGAGAGCGAATTGAGTGGATCGACATCTGGGTAACCGATGCCGACAAAGAAGAGTTTCCACGAGTCCTGTTTGTCGGGGACTCAATCACCAGAGGCTACTTCGGGGCGGTCGAAAAACAGCTTGCTGGGAAAGCCGCTTGCGCCAGGCTGGCGACTTCGAAATGTGTGTCTGATTCGACGTTCAACGATGATCTGCTGCTCCTGCTTAAGCAGTACAAGTTCTCCGTGATCCATTTCAATAATGGACTTCATGGTTGGGGTTACACTGAGGAACAATATCGGGATGGTCTTCTCAAAACGGTCACCATCCTCAAAGAAAATTCAAACGATGCCAAGATCATCTGGACGACGACCACTCCTGTACGTGAAAAGTCCGACTTGAACACGTTCTCAAAGCAGACGGATCGAGTGATCGAGCGAAACCGACTGGCTGCCGAGATCATGAAAGAACATGGAATTGCCACGGACGACCTGTTCGAACTGGTCAAAGGCCATCCGGAATGGCAATCGAATGATGGCGTTCATTTCAACGGCAGTGGAAATGAAGCGATGGCCAAACAGGTGGCGGAAAGTGTGTCGAAGGTGCTGCCGTAGGGGACCAACAGGCGATTGGACGACAACCGTAATTGATGCCGTTTTGTCCGATTGTGGTTACCAGGGCGTGCAGAAGCCGCAATCGGGTATCGTTCGCCAGCACCTTGAAGACCGCCGCCAGACCGCCTGCTTCGATGGGAGACAGCAGCGGACGGTCTTTCAAATCCGGTTTACCGCAACAATCTGGAAGGAAGCACGAGTGCGAACTCGTTCGCGTTCATGGAGCGATCCCCTGTCAACACGCTCGATCCATCACGAAACTGGGGGCTGGCCTGGTTCGGGTGGAACGAACAGGAAGATTCCACGTTCGCCATCGGGCTGTTTCAATCCGGTACCGGCCCCTCGGATCTGCAAGGAGGGGATGGAGATGGACGTTGGATTCGTTGCGTGTACGACAAAGATCCCAACGACTCCACCACAATTTACCCTGTCACAGCCCACCTTTTGGAGGATTTCTAATGGATCGATTCACACCGACACCAGAACAACTGGAACAGATTCGCTCCGGCGTTCGTCTGATTGAAACCACTCCGGAACAGGAAGAATACCTGCGTCGAGCACAGGAAGAAGAGGACGCCGCATTCGCCGCCGATGCCGGATGGACTGATGCCGCACGCATGGCATCCATGCGTCGGCGGCTGATGCAGCTGGAAGAGACCGTGAATCATCTCGCGGCCGAAGTTGCCGAATTGAGGGGAGCGAAATGACGATCAGTGACGCACTGAGACAGGCGATTGTCCAGTCACAACGGACACACTACGCATTGGCGAAGGAAGCCGGCATTCGTCCGCAGATGCTGGATTACTTCATGCGCGGAGAAAAGTCGTTGCAGCTGGGAACCGTCGACAAACTTGCCGACGTCTTGAACATTGAGCTGAAGCAACGAAAGCGACGTCATTAAAAAACGGCGACATCAGACTGAGCCAATGCCGCCGTTTAAACATTCGTCGTCCGCTTACTTCGCGTCGATGTTCAGGAATAGCTGTCCTCCTTCTCCCAGCACCCGGGGAGCCACTCCGTCCCATTTCTCGATGAGCTTGTATTTCAGCAGCTCCGGAGTGAGGGACTCCATCACTTTCTTGTTGGCCTGAGCCTGCGCTTCGGCCACTTTGAGAATGGACTGGGCCTGCCCTTCCGCTTCGGCAATTTTCTGATCTGCCTCCGCTTTCTTCTGACGCACCATCTCTTCCGCCTGCACCGCCCGCTGAGTCGCGGAGATCACCTGATTGATGGATTCCATCACCTGATTGTCACCACGTGGCGACCCGGGCACAGTACACGCAGGTTCTCGGATGAACACAGGCACCACGTGAGCAAACACCACTGGAGGGATGCGCGGGATCGGTGAGGGGATCGCCAGTGTCGGAGATGAGCTGAAAGAACTCGAGGGGGAGCGAAGTTGCCTGCAGGCGGAGGATCAAGGTGATGACCGAGCAGGAGTCTCCGGTCAGCCAACTCAACGAAACTGGATAAATGTTCATAAATGGCTGGGGTGATGTTGGGGAAATTCTCAGGGAAGCCGAACCGGAAGAGCAGCGTTCGATCTTGCATCACTTCATTCAGTCGGTGGTGCTGACCTTCGTGAACCCCTGATGAAAAACGAGCTGACTATTCCCTACGTCTGTTTCCGGAGGTCAGAACAACTAATTTCCTGCCGGAAAATGGCCCCAGAAACGGTTCCGAAAACGAAAAAAGGACCGTGCCAGAAACGGGCAACGGTCCCAGTTTGTTAACCCCTGAGGCGAAAGTTCGCCGAGTGGGTGAAAAAGCTCCCCGAGTAGGGCTCGAACCTACGACCTACGGATTAACAGTCCGCCGCTCTACCGATTGAGCTATCGGGGAAAAGTGTCGGCAACGTAACGAGCTGGGCGAAGTGATGCAATCGAATTCCGGAAAAAACTCCGAAAAAGAGGCAGTTCCCTCGCATTTGCCGTGCAGGATAGATCTTACGTTGCCGTGAGGTCTTTTGACAAGGGCGTCATCGATCGTGGATTTCGAGGAGTGAGAAAAGAGGACCACAAGGCGTCCCGCTGGAATCCTCGAAGTGAGACTGCGACAGAATCTGCTGTCTGAAATTGGCGTCACAGTGGCGAGGAGGTCTCCGGGTCGGCATCCAGGGACAGGGTCTGGCTCGATCTGGAATTCTGCGGCGCAGAAAATTCTTCCCGAGAGATGTGCCTGACGTTTTCCCACCGATTGACCTCGACCACAGAGTCTGTTCGTGAGTTCGTTGAGAGAACACGGATCTGTTGGATCTTCCGCACTGAAGACACCTGCAGCATCGGCCGGTTTGCTGGTCCACTTTCACCGACCTGTCTCTGCGAATTGTGCAAGAGTTCTGGACGTGATTGAGTTCAACACTGAGTCTGTTGTCGTGAGCGAAGCGTGATTTCCCGCTGCGCAGCGTGTCACAACAATCCGGTGGTAGCAGTTTCATCACCGCCTGATTTCTTTTTTTGCAGAACGCCAGGATTTCCAGCATTCGTCCAGAAGGGACTCGCATGACTCGACGATAAACCGGACGGAGTCTTGGAATTGTTCACTGTGAGGCCCGTCAGCAACCTCACATCACGTTTTTTGATCGTGAAAGCACTCTTCAAGTCACCAAAGGACATTGGGGTATCAATCAGGCAATTTGCGCAGGGTTTCCAGGGTGCATGGAATGGACCGAAACGTGAATGTCATTGCACTGGTGAAAGATGGAGAAAGATATGTCTTTCTCTACGATGACACGAGCATTTCGACTCTCCTGCAGACACTGGGCCGCTACGCTGCCGATCCGGAATTGAATTTTACCTGGTATGATGCAGCTGTGCTGAGCCAGAAAGTGCGGAGACTTCAGTCTGAACACGTGACAGAAACTCCAGGCCCGCAACCGTTCCGCAGAACCGCCTGACACCCGATTGTGCCATGCAGAGCGCTGTCCAACAGTTTCTTCGGCATCTGAAACTTGAGCGAAATTCCTCCGATCTGACAATCAAGTCATACGGAGATGACTTCGCCAGTTTCTTCGATTACCTCGAGGATCGTGTGGGAGGGGTGTCTTCCCCGGATCAAATCACGATTCCAATTCTCCGAGGCTATCTCTCTTATCTGCACGAATGTCAGTATGCGCGAACCACCATCGCGCGACGCCTGGCTGCGATCCGAAGCTTCTTTCGGTACACGACGCGAGAAGGACTCACCCCCTCCAACCCGGCCCAGGCGCTACGAACGCCCCGAACAGGCCGGAAGCTGCCCCACTTTTTGACGACCGAGCAGATTGCGTCTCTGCTGGAAGCCCCTCCCGCGAATGATCCCATGGGGCTGCGGGATCGGGCGATGCTTGAAACACTCTATTCAGCGGGGCTGCGTGTCGCGGAACTGGTCGGGTTGAATCTCACCGACTGGGATCGCGGCGCGAATATTCTCAGGGTGTTTGGAAAAGGAGCCAAGGAACGGATCGCTCCGATCGGGTCGTATGCGTCCCGGGCTCTGGATCGCTGGCTGTCAGTCCGGTCAGTGGATCTGCACGCTCCTGCCGGCGAGCATGACGCCCTGTTCCTGAACCGGTTCGGGCGGCGATTGACGACCCGCAGTATCGGGCGCATGCTCGACAAGTATCTCAAGGAGACTGGTCTTTCCTCGCTGACGAGCCCGCACACACTGCGTCACAGTTTCGCCACTCACCTGCTGGATGGCGGTGCCGACCTGAGAAGTGTGCAGGAACTGCTGGGACACAAAAGCCTGACAACGACCCAGATCTACACTCATGTCAGCACGCGCCGAATGCGGGAAACCTACGAGTCGTCGCACCCGCACGCCAACAAAACCCCGCAGTAGACGGAAACCCAGAACGGTTTCGTCATTCCGATGACGTACCGATGACGTACCGGCTCGTGGAAACCCCATGTTTCATGGAGGGAAAGACGTTCTGCGAGGCCACATCATCGACCAGACTGGTCGAGAACTCAAACAGGCTGCTTCCGCCTGTGAATGTTTCTCCACGGGTTCTGTAGGACGGCTTGGCAGACTCTTGATTTCTTTCGTCAGGAGCAACTATATTCCATATTAATGAACAATTCATTCTTCATTTTGGAACTACATTTTTTTGAATCGCATTTCTGGAACGGTGTCTTTCCGTGACAGGAACTGAAACGTGACGATCGATCAGTGACGGAATTTTCATCAGCTGGTAGAACACTGCTTTGCCGGTCATGTGACAAACGGCCCCTGATTTTTTTGACGGATTCCACAGAGGACCATTCGGAATGAAGTTGATTCGATTCGGCAAATTCGGGCAGGAACGTCCAGGTCTTCTCCTTGCGGATGGAAGCCGAAAAGATGTCAGTGCTCATGTCGGTGATTACGACCGGACGTTCTTCCAGAACGGCGGCCTGCGGCAACTTCAGCAACTCGCCGCACAGGGGGATGCGTTGCCGGATGTTCCCGTCGACGAGCGATGGGGAGCGCCAGTCGCACGGCCTGGCAAGGTGATCTGCATCGGGCTGAATTACGCCGATCACGCTGCGGAGTCCGGGATGGCAATCCCCGCTGAACCAGTCGTCTTCTTCAAGGCCGCGAATACGGTCGTTGGACCTTACGACACACTGGTTATCCCGCGTGGGAGTGAGAAAACCGACTGGGAAGTGGAACTGGGATTCGTCGTCGGGAAAGACGCCCGATATCTGGATTCGGCGGAAGCCGCTCAGGAACACATTGCCGGGTACTGTGTTTCGCACGATGTGTCGGAACGTCATTTTCAGCTGGAACGTGGCGGCCAATGGGTGAAAGGGAAGAGCTGCGACACATTCAACCCACTGGGGCCGTCGCTCGTCACAGCGGATGAAATCGGGGATGTCAACTCGCTGGACATGTGGCTCACCGTCAATGGGGAGCGCCGCCAGACCGGCAACACCCGGACGATGATTTTCAACCCCGGTTTCGTGCTGCATTATCTGTCCCAGTTCATGACGCTGGAGGCAGGAGACCTGATCTCCACTGGAACGCCCCCCGGAGTTGGTCTCGGAATGAAACCGCCACAGTTCCTCAAAGAGGGAGACGTTGTCGCCCTCGGAGTTCAGGGACTGGGAGAACAGCGTCAGGTCTGTCGCAATGAGTCGTCAGGATCGACTGCACGCCCATAGTCGGATCCGTTGACTCTGCCGGGGTGTGGCTTGGCAGTCGCCTCCCCCTCCCGCATTTCCCCTGGAGTGTCATTTTTCGTCAACTGGTCTGAATTCGGGTTGGGTGTCCCATGCGTGTCGGTCTCGTCTCCATTCAGCATGAATCCAATACGTTCCTGTCCGGAACGACGACGCTGAAGAACTTTCATGACGATGCCTTCCTGCTGGGAGATGAGATCCGTCTCCAGTACGAATCGTCGGCGCATGAAATCGGCGGCTTCTTCGCCGGAATGGATGATGCCGGAATTGAAGTTGTCCCGCTGCTCTTCGCGCGGGCGATTCCGAGTGGAACAATCGAACAGGAGACAGCCGACCAGCTCGTCAGTCTAATGACCGCCGAGGTTCAGAAAGCGGGGAAACTGGATGGTTGGCTCGTTGCTCCTCACGGGGCAGCGGTCAGCGCCGGAGAACGGGATTTCGACGGGCACTGGCTGTCCGTTCTGCGATCTCTGGTCGGAACGGATGTCCCGGTCATCTGTACGCTCGATGCCCACGCCAATCTCTCCGAGCGCATGGTCGAATTGTGCGACGCCACGATTCTGTATCGAACCAACCCGCACGTCGATCAGCGTGAGCGCGGACTGGAAGCGGCCCGATTGATGGCCCGCACACTGCGGGGAGAAGTTCACCCCGTTCAACGCGGGAGTTTTCCGCGGATGGCCATCAATATCGAACGGCAGCAAACCGCCGTGGAACCCTGTGCGTCACTGTACCAGTACGCGGACCGGTTCCTGGAGAATCCCCGAGTTCTGTCGACGAGCATTGTGCTGGGATTTCCGTACGCCGATGTGACTGAGATGGGAACGAGCTTTGTCGTCGTCACCGACAATGATCCTGAACTGGCGGAACAACTGGTCACACAACTCGCTGACGAAGCGGTGAGGCGGCGGGAAGAGTTTGTTTCGCAACTGATCTCCGTCGAAAAGGCACTGGATCAGGCGGAACAATTGCCGGGGCCCGTCTGCCTGCTGGATATGGGAGACAATGTCGGCGGAGGATCTGCAGCGGACGGCACGATTTTGCTGCATGCCATTCACCGCCGGAAACTGTCAGGGTTCGTCTGCCTGTCTGACCCGGAAGCGGTCGAACGCCTTTCCCACGCTGAGCCGGGAGACACTCTCCCCGGCCTGTCGATGGGAGGAAAGACCGATTCACTGCATGGAACTCCATTCACTGCAGATGTGCGACTGGTGAGCCGTCACGGGGGATCGTTCCGTGAAGATCAGGTGCGACATGGCGGAAGTGTCGAGTTCCACATGGGCCCCACCGTCATCGTCCAGACTGATTCCGGCATCACGATCATGCTGACGAGTCTGCGAACTCCCCCCTTCAGCCTGAAACAATTGACCTCCTGCGGAATCGATCCGACCTCGTTTCAGGTGATCGTCGCCAAAGGGGTTCAGGCTCCGGTGGCAGCGTACAGGGAAGCCTGCCCGCACCTGATTCGAGTGAATACTCCGGGAGTCACGTCTGCTGACCTGTCGTCATTCGATTATCAGCATCGTCGGCGCCCGCTGTTCCCGCTGGAACGATCGGCAGATTGATTCCCTCTCTGCGGAAGTCGTGACACCGCAGATGATGCTGATGAGCATTTCCTCACTCAGCCAATGGAATTGCGATCCCCGTCCCGGATCTCCACTGCCAGAATGGATGCCGTGCAGGGAATCGCCACTTCCGTCGCAATGCGGCGTTCAGGCATTCCATCAAGAGGGACGGGGGGCTCTGGAGTCATTGTCACCATGAAGCCGCAGACAAACAATTGGCCGGCAGTGGCCGTGGAAGTGTCGATCTGGAGACATTTTCCGTAAGATTTCACTTCACCGCGAGCGACTGACGGCGGAGGTCATCCGGTCACGGCTTGAGTTTCCCATCCCGGTCTTTCAGCAGTTGAGCGGCTTCGTCGTCACCGATTTCACGAACGAAGATGTTTCGCCAGCGAATTTCTCCACCGTGCGTCTGCAGTCGAATCGGGCCACTCGACGGCAGTTTCGCTTCGCGATTGTCATAATTTTCCATGACGGCCCCGTCGACCACCAGCTTGTCATTCAACCAGACCCACGTGATGTCATCGATCTGACGGATCCGGAAGGAATTCCATTCTCCGAACGGTTTGTCAGCAACGACCAACGGATCCCGTCCCGGTTTGCCGGGTGTGTTATTGAACAGTCCGCCTGATCCCAGTTCCGGCAGACGCGTCGGATTCTTTTCCTGGCGAGGCTGGTGGATATCCCAGATCTGCACCTGCGGCAATCCACGCAGATAGATTCCACTGTCCGCCTTGGGAACCGTTCTGTACTCAACGAGCAGTTCGATGTTGCCGAAATTTTCATCCGTCGACGCATACGGGCCCGTCCCGTCATTGACGAGTTCGCCATGCTCGACAAACCAGTGTTTGGGAAACACGGTCCGTTCCTGCTGAATCTTCGCCTCGCGCTGCTCACCAGACAGCTTGCCCAGGGAATGCGGATTCAGACCATGCCAGCCCGTCAGATCGGTTCCGTTAAAGAGCGCCCGAAATCCAGCGGGAGGCGCGGGAGTCTCTGCCTGAACATCAGAAATCCCTCCGCAGCAGAGAGTCACCACAGTCAGGGTCATCCAACGAATCGACATCAGGCTGCTCCATGAATTCCGGTTGAACTACTTAGATATTACATGATATCTCACACATCGGCAACCACTGACATCACCCGCTTCCCCAATCATCGGGAATGGAAAATTCCGGGCTCCCATTGAAAAATCGTCAGGTGACCTTCAATCTGCAATCAGTCGCCCAAAGAGAACTCCGCAACCAGGCCTGAGTCCGCACATGGAAGTTGTCCCTGCGTCATTTCTGTTTCGCTTTGCGATTCCCGTTTCCCGTGTCGATCGGCTGCCACGCCCGAAAGCCCCATTGCTGTCACTGCCGGAAACCTGCAATGTTCCCTGGCCTGGCGACATTGATGGAGCGGCGTCCCCTGCTCAGCTGGCCATGGCCTGGAACCCGGAAGGACTGGCGGTTCAAGTCACCGTTCAGGGAAAATCGGGACCGGTGCAGGTGGATCCCGATGCGATTCCGTCGTCCGATGGGTTTCTTCTCTGGATCGACACCCGTGACACTCAGTCACAGCATCGTGCCTCTCGTTTCTGTCACTTGTTTGCTGCTCTCCCCGGTGGCGGCGGGGATTCCGGAGACGATCCGTTCGTTCGACAACTCCCCGTTCCACGTGCGCGGGAAGATGCCCCTGAGGCTCCAGCGGATTCCTTTCTCGCCGAGACGGTGTTGCTAAAGGATGGATACCGACTGTCTGTCTGGTTTCCGCGCGAAGCGTTGCACGGATACGACCCGGCCACACAAAACCGACTCGGCTTCATGATCCATCTGCTGGATACGGAACTGGGGCCACACTGCTTTACGGTGAATGCCGATTTTCCGTTCGACGCCGACCCCAGCCTGTGGGTGAGCCTGGAATTGACAGATGCGAAAGCCTGATCGCGATCACCCGGCGTGATCACCGGAACAGTGCCGAGTTGATCACCGGATTTTGCAAAGGCGCCGCAGCGTGAGTGAGGTTCTGGAATGGCTCCTGAAAGGAATCGCTCAGCTTCTGATTGAGACGATGATTCAGGGGACCGGATGGTTGATCCTTCGACCGTTCTATCAGCCGGAGGAAATCAAACCCGATGGCTGCCTGGTGACCGTGACTGGCCTGCTGTTCTGGATTCTCGTCGTCACACTGGTTGTCGTCGTTGTCTCAATGTGACGAGAGAAGCATTGGCGTCGGGCGTCACTTCTGGTCTGTTTCGCGGCCCGGCTTCTTGAATTCGTGCGGTTCCGTCAGTGAGGAATAGAACTCTGGCCGGCGATCGGCCATGCGGTCCAGTGCGGCGACGATCGTGGAGCGGCCGACCCGTTTGTTACGGGACAATTCGGGATCGATGTCCGCGTAAAGAATGGTTTCGACGTTCCGATCTGCTTTGGCAATCCATTGCCCCCCCGGATCGACGATCTGACTCTCACCGATGAACTGCCAGCCGCGCTCTTCACCAATCCGGTTACTGCAGGCGAAGTACACCTTGTTTTCCAGCGCGCGGGTCCGCAGGACGAAATCGGTCATCACGTCCGCCCCCGAGGGAAAGTTTGTCGGGAGAAGGAACAAGTCGGCACCGGCAAGCATCAGACAGCGCATTGATTCCGGGAAGGCCGAGTCGTAGCAGATCGAAATCCCCAGTCGAATTCCTTCGAACTCCGTCACGGCAAATGGGTGATCCCCTGCTGTGGCATACTGATCAATCCCCAGAAATGGCAGGTGGATTTTGCGATAGCTCGCTTGAACCCCCTCTCCTGTGACCAGGACCGCGGCGTTGTAGATGCCCGTCGAATGGGATTCGATCATGCCGAAGACCACTCCACCACCCAGTCCCTGCAGGTCCTTCTGAAACTGCTCCGTGGCCGGCCCGGGGATGGACTGGCCAAACTGTCGCGCTTCCTCCAGATCCTGGAAGCAATATCCGGTCAACGCACATTCCGGGAAAAGTGTCAGGCGAGCCCCCTGCGCCCGGGATTCGGCCAGAAGTGTGCGCATTCTGGAAAGGTTGGCTTCGGGGTTTCCAAGAGACACATCCATCTGGACGACGGCGATTCGCATTCGTCTGACCTCGATCGTTCAGGGGGCTGTCATCAGGGGCTCGATGAAAGTCTGTCGGCACCGGTGAAAAAGTCGGTCTTTTCCCACCTTCAGACTCTAAAATAGAATCAGAACAGATTCCGTCGCCATTCCAGAGGATTCCAGACTGGCAGATCACGATCGGTATGATACCAGAGTCAACCGATGAGAGTGATCGAAACGGACACGGGAATCCTCGACGACGAATGCCGCCGGCGCCAGGGATGCCATCGGCTCGGCAGGATTCAAGGAAACCTTCATGTCACTCAGGAATCAGCTTGAATTGCAGTTGCGGAACCTGCAGGCCGCGTCGGCCGCGATGCCGACCCGCGTTCAGGTGACAGATCCGTCCGGGATCGAACTCCGCCTGGAATTGAGCCAGCTGGATTCCATGAGTTGCGGATTTCTGGAACTGGCCCTGTTTCTGCCGCAATTGCAGAACTCCACCTTTCAGACATTGAAGCAATGGGGCCAGGATCTGAGCCAGCGTGTCTCGTATCTGCTGGAGAACATTGGAATCCAGGAACTGGATTCCGGAAACGGCCAGATTCTGATCCGATCAACACCCCCACAAGGGAGTCCGGCCGGGACGCAATACTATGAAGTGCTGCTCTCCTCCACCGGGAACGGCACGTTCGTTTTGCGGCGTTTTCGTTCGATCTCCGGGCAGCCGGGACGTGTCCCTGTGGAAATGCAGGTGACATACGAAGTCTTGTTCAAGCTGGTGGACGATCTGATCGCGACCTCCCCATCCGTTCCGTAACCATTTCTGACAGAATCGTTTCGGTCAAAAAATCAGCCACGGTCATCGAACAATCTGAACCGGTTTTTTCCGAAATTTTCGACTTCCCACCGGAAGAAACACTGGATATGATCCCTCACCGAGAAGCGAGCGTCGTAGAGGGTCTGTTTTGAGGGAGCCGTGATCGGACAGGTCGTGCAAAACGACATTGTTCTCAGGATCCGGTGATTTCGAAGTGTGACTTTGTACTTGATGCGTCTGACGACGGCATCCAGCTCTTGCCGTCGGTCATTGCCAGATACTGACAGACGGTTTCTCGACATCGTGTCTGAAGTGGTGGAACATTCTCCACTCCTTTGATGACGCGAATTCAATCAAAACAGGACGAGTGAGCATGCAGAACCCTATTCGAGCCGTTCGGGGTTAACGGCATTTGTGCGGTTTTCGCACGAATGGCCGGGCATTCTCTTGCCATGCTGTCCGCTCGTCGAAGCGGCGTCTGCACCAGCCTGTTTTGTGTCACACTGCTTTGTCCTCCGGTTCGGCAACCGTTGTTGAGAACGGAATCAGGTTTCTCGGGAAACCCGGCCGACACTCTTCAACCTCGAACTTCAAACAGGGTTCGCAATGAATCTCGCAAAAATTCGTAACATCGGTATTTCCGCCCACATCGACTCGGGGAAGACGACGCTCAGCGAGCGCATTCTGTTTTACTCCGGCCGGATTCACAAAATTAACGAAGTGAAGGGGGATGGCGACGGCGCGGTCATGGACCACATGGACCTGGAGCGTGAGCGCGGAATCACCATCACCTCCGCCGCGACGCAGGTGCAGTGGAAAGATCACGTCGTCAACGTGATCGATACCCCGGGACACGTGGACTTCACCGTGGAAGTGGAACGTTCACTCCGCGTGCTGGACGGTGCCGTGCTCGTGCTCTGTTCGGTCGGTGGTGTGCAGAGCCAGTCGCTGACCGTCGACCGCCAGATGAAGCGGTACAAAGTTCCGCGTATTGCGTTCGTCAACAAAATGGACCGGACCGGTGCCGACTTCTACAAAGTGGTTCGCCAGATCCGCGAGAAACTCGGTGTGACCCCGGTTCCCATTGTGATGCCGATCGGTGCAGAATCCCGCTTCGAAGGGGCCATCGATCTCGTCGAAATGAAAGCGGTGCGCTATGAAGGCCCCCGCGGTGAGAAAGTCGTGAAAACCGACATTCCCGCCGAACTCCTCGATGAAGCGACCGCTCATCGCCACGAGATGCTCGAAGCTCTGTCGATGTTCAGCGATGAACTGATGGAAGCGCTGCTCGAAGAGAAGGAAGTTCCCGTTGATCAGATCCGTCAGATCATTCGTGAAGCCACTCTGAGCCAGGCCATCACACCGGTGATGTGTGGAACGGCGTTCAAAGACAAAGGGGTCCAGGAACTGCTCGATGCGGTTCTGTACTACCTGCCAAGTCCTCTGGATCGCCAGATCAGCGCCATCGACATCGATGCCACCGAAAAGGAACAGAAGACGAATCCGGAAGCCGCCGACATTCGCGTCGAACTGCAGACAGATCCGTCGAAGCCACTGGTCTGCATGGCGTTCAAAACCGTCATGGAGCAGTTTGGACAGTTGACCTATACCCGAATTTATCAGGGAACGATCAAGAAGGGGGACAGCTACATCAACACCCGAACCGGCAAGCGGGTTCGTTTCGGGCGGCTGGTGCGGATGCACTCCAACGATCGCGAAGATATTGACACCGGTTCCGCCGGGGACATCATCGCCGTCGTGGGGATCGACTGTGCATCCGGGGATACGTTCTGCGACGAAAGCGTGAACTACTCTCTGGAAAACATTTTCGTCCCTGTCCCGGTGATTCGGCTGTCGATCGAACCCGCTCAGCGAGACGGTGCTGACCGGCTCGGCAAGGCCCTGGAACGATTCCGCCGGGAAGACCCGACGTTCCACGTCAGCACTGACGCGGAAACCAACGAAACGATCATCGCCGGAATGGGTCAGCTGCACCTCGAAATTTACATCGAACGGATCAAGCGGGAATACCGCGTCGAAGTGAACGTCGGGGAACCGAAGGTGGCCTACAAGGAAATGCCGACGAAAGAAGTCGAGTACAACTACAAGCACAAGAAGCAGACCGGGGGTTCCGGACAGTACGCTCACATCGTCGGGAAAATTTTCCCGCTGCCGGAAGATGCCGAGCCGACATTCCAGTTCAACAACAAGATCAGCCAGGGACGCATTCCCGGGCAGTTCATCCCGCCGGTGGAAGACGGATTCGTCCGTGCTTTGACCAAAGGTCCGCTGATCGAGTGCGAAGTGGTGCGAGTGGGTGCCGACCTGGTGGACGGCAGCTATCACGACGTCGACTCGTCGGAAAAGGCGTTCGAAACATGCGGATGGGCAACCATGCGTGAATCGCTCGAAAAGGCCGGCATGGTGCTGCTCGAGCCGATCATGAAACTGGAAGTGGAAGCTCCGGATGAATATCAGGGAGCAATCACCGGTCACCTCTCCAGCAAACGGGGAGTGATCACCAACACCGACAACCACAGCAAAACCTGTTACATCAACGCAGAAATTCCGCTGGCGAGCATGTTTGACTACGCCAACGAACTTCGCTCGATGACACAGGGGAAGGGTGGCTTCACGATGGAATTCGGTTCCTACAAGCAGGTGCCGAAGAACGTCCAGGAAGAAGTCGTCGAACGTCGCCGTAAGGAAAAAGCCGAACGGGCAAAGAAGTAATCCTTCCTGAACCCGTTCCGTCAACCAGACGGCCGAGACACAGAAAGAGCCGCACAAGCAATTGTGCGGCTCTTTTCTTTTCCAGCCCCTTCACCTCTCAACATTCCCCCCCCTACTCCGACGCATGCGGAATAAAGTTCTTCCAGCTCTCATACTTGATGAGTGTCAGCTGGCGGTTCAACAGCGGACTGCGCTGGGGCTTGATCGGTTTCTGCAGCAGTTTCATCCCCGCCTCTGACGGCGTGCGTCCTCCTTTGTCGACGTTACACTTCAGGCACGCACAGACAATGTTCTCCCAGGTGTCGGGACCTCCCCGACTTTTGGGAAGGACGTGATCCAGGCTCAGCCGCGGAGTGCTGTACCGTTTCCCACAATACTGGCAGCGATGGCCGTCACGCAGGAAGATATTTCTGCGGTTGAATTTCACCGTATTTCTCGGCAGCCGGTCGTAGGTCAGCAGGCGAATGACTCGGGGAACCTGAATTTCGAAATTGACCGAACGGACCCAGTCTTCAAACTCATCCGCTTCCCCCATGGCGAGCTTCAGTTCACTCAGCTCACGCCAGGAATCGAAGCTGTAGGCACAGTAAGCACCGGCTTCAACATGAATGACTTCGGCCAGCTCTTTGAACAACAGGCATAAAGCCCGTTTGACTGAGATGACTTGAACAGCGAGAAAATTCCGGTTGAGAGCCAGGACATTGGCCTGCAGCGCGGAAGGAACACCGCGTCCGTGCCGGGACGGATTCCCGGTCGGCACTGTTGCGCCGTTGGCAACAAAATCAGAGGGTGGGGACTGCGCGAACGAAACCATGCACGCTCCTCAACCGTGGAGATCGAAGACCGGCCGGGGAGTGATGAACGCCAGATCCTGCCGTCGTCAGACATCCAAAAGTTGTGAGAATTCTAGCCACGAGGTTGAGGAAAGACAACATTTCTCCTCGATCGGTTCGACCGCTCAGTCCGCCATTTTCGCTGGCGACGGGTTTTGGCGAGATGAAATTCCGGTGAAGAGGACAGCGTTGAATCTGGTGCCGCGACTCGACACACTCACAGAGGATGACCTGCCTGCCGTTCTGTTCTGGCGACCGACCAGAGGAGAACCGGGCCTCACGTCAGCGGTTTGCTTTCGTTTCACAATCGACCACTTCTCAAAGGGGGAATCGATGCGTCTTGGTTTCATGCTTGCCCTGCTGGTTTCAGGATTCTTTGCCAGCGATCCCTCGATGGTTCTGGCCGGCAAGGAAGATGGTCGATTTGATCTCTACTTCATTGATGTCGAAGGGGGCGCGGCAACCCTGCTGGTCACTCCGGCCGGGGAATCGATTCTGATCGACTCCGGCTACCCGGACTATGGAGGCCGGGACCGGGACCGAATCCTGCATGTCGTGAAGGACGTGGCCCGACTCCAGCAGATTGATCATGCCGTCGTTTCGCACTGGCATCTCGATCATTACGGGAATCACGCCGCCATCGCCGCGTTGTTTCCCATCAAGACCTTCTGGGACCGCGGAATTCCCGATTCTCTGAAGGATGACGCGAAGTTCGCAGAACGAATCGCCGACTATCGGGCCGCCAGCCAGAATGCCTCGCGGGCGTTGACGGCAGGTGATCAGTTTCAAGCGGAAACACCCAATCTCCCTATTCGCGTCACCGTGCTGAGTGCCAGTCGCGAGGTCATCAAGAACACCGGAAAACCGAATCCGTTTGCAGCCGAACACACTCCGAAACCGGACGACTCGTCCGACAACGCCGCGAGTCTGTCGATCCTGTTTGAAATGGGAAAATTCCGTTTTCTGACCTGCGGGGATCTCACCTGGAATCTCGAGGCCCAACTCGTCACTCCCAACAATCCGATTGGTCAGATTGATCTGTTCATGGTGACTCATCACGGGCTGGGGGTCAGCAATAACCCGGTGTTTGTGAAAGCGATCGACCCGATCGTTGCGGTGATGTGCAATGGTCCCTCCAAGGGAGGGGACCCGAACGTCATCAAAACCATTCGGGACTGCTCGTCACACCAGGCCCTCTATCAACTTCACCGAAACCTGTCACTGAACGATGACCAGCAGACGGCGGCCGAGTTCATCGCCAACACCGGAGAGACGGAGAACTGCAAGGGAGAATGGATCAAAGCCTCGGTTGCACCGGATGGGGAGAACTACACCGTTCAGATTGGTCCATCAGGAACCCCGAAACGGTTCACAGTTCGGGCAGAAACAGAGTCGACCCGGTGAGTCTCGTCCAGATGACGAGACGTTCAATTGAAATGAGAAAACGAGGCTCACAGACAATGGTTTGTGGGCCTCGTTCGATTGGAAGCGGGAGTGCGTCAGACAATGTCTGACTGAAATTTCTCGATCACTCGATTCTGTTCGTCCAGAATGGCGACCTGTGGGTGGAGCGAGCTGATCTCGTCCGGCGCGGCAAAAGCAAAGGACATGATGATGACCCGGTCTCCTTTGTGAGCCAGTCGGGCAAGTGCGCCGTTCATCTGAATCTGCCCGGTCCCCCGCCCTCCTTCAAGGACATAGGTTTCCCCACGAGTGCCGTTGGAACAATTGGCAATCAGGACCTGTTCGTAGGGGAGCAGCCCGACCGCGTCCATGATATCGCGATCGATCGTGACACTGCCGTGATAATGCAGTTCTGTCTGAGTGACTGCTGCCATGTGCAGCTTGGACTTCAAAAATCGCAGGAGCATTCCGGAGCAACAATGTACGTTGTCAGGCCAGGAGCTGGAGGGGACGACACCAGACAGCCTCGATGGCGAATTGGTTCATCCATTCTAGTGGACGAAGGCAACTTCTGTATACCGCTCCGCAACGGGCCCACGGTTTTCCACTGGCGGACTGGCTGTGAATTCTCATCAGCCACCAGAAGAACCGTTGCTGGACACCTGCGAAAAGTCGCAAAAAGTAAATAAAAGTGTTTTCCCCCATTGAAATTCTCATCTGAGATGGTACGCCGTCGCGTCCTGAGTCATAATGCTTCAAGAACTGGCCGCTTTCCTTCTTTTTTCTGTCTTCGAGATTTCGCGCCGGTTTCGGCTGTGGAGTGAAGGTTTTGAAATTGTCGCCGAGTTAGCAATTTTATGACCCGTTTTCCGGCGACCCGACAAAAGAGGTGTCTGCCATGACCGTGGAGAATGCGGAGTCTGCCAAGAAGAATCCCGTCCTGGGGGATTTCCAGATCAAACGGCAACTGGGCAAAGGGGGAATGGGTGTCGTCTATCTCGCCCACCAGATCAGTCTGGATCGTGACTGTGCTCTGAAAGTCATGGCCAAAGAACTCGCGGCCAAGTCCGGGTTCGTCGAACGCTTCATCCGGGAAGCCCGGTCGATGGCGAAAATCCAGCACCCAAACGTGGTCAGTTGTTACGCCGTCAATGAAGACAAAGGCCTGCATTTCGTCGCCATGGAACTGATCGACGGAAAGAGCGCTCAAGACTGGCTCAAAGCGAAACGGAAACTCAGCATCGCCGATTCCCTGCTGATCACCTGCATCATTGGAGAAGCACTGCACTTCGCCCATGAACTCAACATGGTCCACCGGGACGTGAAGCCGGACAATATCCTCATCACCAGCAAAGGAGTGATCAAACTCTCTGACCTGGGGCTGGCGAAAGCGGTTGATGAAACCGACATGTCCCTGACTCAGTCGGGAACCGGACTCGGGACGCCGCATTACATGGCCCCCGAACAGGCGCGGAATGCCAAACATGTCGACCGCCGCTGCGACGTCTATGCCCTGGGCTGCACGCTGTACCATTTTCTGACCGGCCAGACCCCCTTCACCGGTGATTCGCTGGTCGACCTGATTACCAACAAGGAAAAAGGACGCTTCACCCCTGCGCACCGCGTGAACCCCGAAGTTTCCGAACGACTGTCCCTGATGATCGACAAGGCGATGGCACAGGACACGAAGAACCGGTACCAGAGTTGTGCCGACCTGATTCGTGACCTGGAGTCGCTCGGGCTCACCGGAGAATCACTCAGCTTTATTGACGGGGACCAGCGCACGGTTGTCCGCCGCCGCGGGAGCGGTGCGTCGACGGTGGCCAATCCGCACCAGAAAACCACGGTGGCATCAAATCCCCGCAACGAACCGGTGGTCCGCCCGCACAGCCAGTGGTTCGTGCGTTATGAGGAAGGGGGAAAGGTCCGGGTCGACAAACTCTCCGCCGCCCAGGTGATCGCCGCCCTGCAAGGGGACAAGTTCAACGAACAGACGCAATGCAGCATGCAGGCGAATGGCCCGTTCCTGCCGCTGGTCCAGGTTCCGGTCTTCGAGAAGGAAGCGAGAAGACTGATCGCCCGACTGCACACCGATGCTCACCATGTCAATCTTTCGAAAGAGTACAAGCGGCTCGCCAGACAATATGAGCGCCTGTCGTTCTGGCGCCGCGTTCACAAGACGATTGACGAATCGCTGGGAATCGTGGGGGTGCTCCTTTACATCGGAGTGATTGCGGGCGTCGGTGTGGGGCTTTACTACCTGATCCCGGCCGCCTGGCAACTGGTGGCCGACTTCCTCGGAGTGTCGTCCATGAACCGCACCCCGTAGCGGGACAGACCGCCCTGGGACAGCGAACCGTTTCGAAGCCGCTGCTGCCGGAGCCCCCCTTCCAAACCTGGTCGGAACACGGTGATCCGACACGTCGCACGGACGTGAACGGGTTGCAACTCTTGCACGTTGCTTCTGAAATTTTGACCTCCCGTGACATCCGCAATCGGCAATCTCTGCCGGTCGCAGAGGCCACGGCAATGGACCCTGTGGATCACCTGACACCCGGTCTCCGCCGACGGCGTTGGTCGGCAAGAGTTCGCTCTCTGTCAAACTCTTGTCGACCAGGAGGACGTAATCTCGCACCGGATCAATGGTTGCCGTCCAGGCCGATCGACGATCGGTATGTCAGTCTTCCGTGACTGCGGCAATTCCGCCTGGGAAAATGTTGACGCTCAGGCAAACTTTGACGCTCCCTCAGAGCTTTCCTGACTGATACCCCGCACGCTTTTTTCCCGTCAGGCACGCCAACTGCGAAGTGAAACAAATCATTTGCGCTTCATGGATCTAAATTGAAGCAGTGGCCCCCCTGATCCCGGAACGCCGGCATGTCGCGCTGCGTCCGGATCGCCAACTCCACCAACGGGATTGTGTGACTGTGATCTGCTCGCGCCGTACCATTCTGATGAGTTTGTTCTGTTGCCTGTTCGCCGGGGTCAACATCACAGGATCAGTCCGTGCAGAAGACCCGCCCGGCGAAGACACGTCCAGATCCGAAGAAAGCACTCGCCTGTCGACGGCCGTGGCGCTCAACTACTGCCGGGCATCATTTCACCGGATCCGCAAAGATCAATCGGACCAGGTGCTGCGTGAAGAGCAGGAGAAAATCCTCAACAATCTCAACCTGAGCCAGCTGAACGATCAGGAAGTGATCACGCTCTACACGTCGGTCCTCGACGAGATCGGCCAGATCGGCATGGCCGACAAAGAACGGGTGTTGCACCGCAGCCATTCCGGAGCACAGATTCGTCGGCAGATCACCTGGGATGCCGTTGCGTTCGGGACAGATCTCGCGACGGCCCAGTTCGGTAACGCGGTGAAAACCGGAGCCAACAGCTGGTGGGATTACCGCAATCAGGTCTATCAGCGGGATGTGACGCTTCACAACATCGACAAGACCCGGCATACCGCCGTGGTTCAGCGGTCCAACCAGTTCCTGGACACGTTGTGGAAAATGGCCAGGAAGAAACAGATTCCCGATCGCTGGCTGGTCCGGGGAGATGACCTCGATCAGCTGGAATCGGCGATGCAGGAAAAAGACGCCTCGATTCGACTGCGAGTGCTGCGGCGCATGGAACCCTACATGGAGGCCTACCCTCCCTACTGGTATTACGTCGCCCGGACACATCAGGAACTCGGGAATCTCAAAGAGGCCATCGACATCTATCAACGGCTCGAGCAGTTGGGGAACGGGCACTTCCGGAAGGACGAACTGCTCGCCACCGCCATGGCGAATCAGGCGGCCATTCAGGATCAGATGGGAGACCGGCAGGCAGTCGCCTCGGCCAGAAGCTCACTCCGTTATTCAACAGATGTCTGGGAAGCCAACCTGATCGCCGCCCGGGTGCTGCAGCGAAACGGCCAGATTGAAGATGCGGAAGACGCGATCCTGCGGAACCTGGATGTCGATCTGGAGCAATCGCAAAGTCACGTGTTTCTCGCGTCGTTGTACTACTTCTCCCGGCAGGAAGAGAAACTCGCCGGCATGCTGAACAATCCCAAAGCGGTTGCTCACCTTCCGGCTCCCGTTCTGCTGCGCTGTGCCGCATTGGTGGGAGTGGAACGGACTCCGCCGCTCGTCGTCAACAACATCCTCGCATCGCTCGAAGCCTTTCCCCGATCCGGAATCGGAACGGATCATGTCGTCGTTCGCGTGGGGAACGTCTGGCAGTTGCATCTTGCCCGACTCGAAGCCTGGGAGAACGGAACCAAACTGGCCGACCCGCAGGTTCAGGGAGGAAAAGGATACAACGATCTGAAATTCACATCGCAGACCGATCGTGGGTTTCAGTTTGTTCCGACCAGCAGCCCGAAAGAACTGACGCTGGTGCTCGCGTATCCGGACGAGACCGTGCTGAGATTGACGCTGAACAAGCAGGCCGCCGTCACGCAGGAACGGAGTGGAATGTTTGCATCGTCGACCCCTTCCATGCGGATCTCCAACATCCGCATCGGAGAGGACAATTTTGCACTGCGGGCTCGTGAAGCGCGCTCCACTCCGTCAAATTCCGTCAATCAGGAGAAGCCGGTCCCGGGATTCCGGAACTCGGCCGACCGATCAGCAGAGTCGGTCGAACGCTGATCAAAAATCTCCCAGCCAGGAGCCTGTCCCAGAGATCAACAGCCCCACTCAAATCCTTCTCCCCTCAGGGGAGAAGGTGGCCGCAGGCCGGATGAGGGGCGAATGTTGCCAGCGCCAGCCTTCTCACCGGTCGAGCCCCTCACCCCGGCCCTCTCCCCTCAGGGGAGAGGGAGAAATTCGAGCCGGACTCCGAACTGAGAAAAGCGGGGAGACAGACAACAGACGAAACGGTCCGCCTGACTGATCAGACGGACCGTTTTGATTGGGACTTCGCTTCAGCAGGGAAAACTCACTCCTTGTCGCGGATCCGGAGTTTCAACTCGTCGGAATTCGCTTTCAGTTCCGGAGCGTACATCCCTGCACCGATAGTCGGCAGAGCACTGAAGGTCCCTGGAATCTCGGCTTTCACCCGATAGCTCACGGAATGCTTTCCGCGATTGAGCTGCCGCAGGAAGAAGGCCACTTTCTGATCCCGGAACTCGACATAGGCTCCGAGTCCGCCAGGGGTGTAACCACTCTGCAGATCGACCGGCTCGCAACCCGCCGCTTTGAAGTCTTCGAAGATGACATACTCGTAGTCGTTCTTCGAATCGATTTCGAGCTCGATCTCAATCAGATCGCCGCTGGCCACCTGCGACAGGTTTTCCAGTTCTGTCCGGGTGTACCTGGCGACTTTCTGATCGATCACCTGCCCGCGAGACCCCGGGACCTGGGCGCTGGCCTCTTTATCTTCCGTCAGTTTGTAAAACTTCCGGCCGACTTTGATTTCCAGCCCCGTTGCGGTGATGTTGTCCTCTTTCGTGAAGTTCGTGACATAAGCGTTGTAGTAGAGAGGGGTCAGAGGAGAGGGCTCAGAGGTGAGCGATTTTCGCTTCAGCTCCAGCGTGTGTTTCCCGGATTTCAGCGCTTCCCCTTCCACAACAAACGTGTTGTTGAACGTGAACAGAACCTCAGGGGTGATTTCCACCGTCTGTTTCAGTTCGCCGTCCAGCCAGACTTCCACCTGCATCTGCGGAACGGTTTCTCCCGAGGCGAGTGCGTACTCCGCAAGGGCTTCGATGGCGTATGCGGTGTCCCGGGTGTTGTTCCAGTATGTTCCGTGGCGGCGATTGTTGATCAGGTACTTCGCCAGTTGAGAGGCTTTTTCGTCCTTCGGGTTCACCTTGGTCAACAGCTTGAGATAGAAGGAATTCGCTTCGATCGTGCTGCCGTACCAGTACCACCAGCCCTCCGTCGGGAGATCGATGAAGGCCGTCTGATTTTCGGTGTCCACTTTCAGAAACTGGTCAATGTTTTGAATGACCATGTCTCGTTGTTCGGTCGCTTTCAGTTCATGCAGCGCCAGCCCCAGCAGTGCCTGTGAGTAGACCGACAGTTTCGTCCGATCCCGATACAGGAATCTCTGCATCTCCGGATTCGTCACGCCGGACTCGACCAGCACGCTGAACACGAGTGTATCGAGATTCGATGCAAAGGATTTGTATTGTTCCTTCCGCTTCGGATCCTGTTCGTGTCGTTCTCCTTCCTGCAGCAGAGCCACTTCGGCGTCCTGAGCCCGTGCCAGCCAGGCGAGTCCGTTCCGGAGAACTCCATCCGGCACAGCAACATCATTCGTCACGGCGATCTGCAGTCCGTGGACCACGACAGCGGTTGTGTGAGGATAGGACCGTTCTCCATACCCGGAGAACCAGCCCCAGCCGCCGTCACTGTTCTGCATCGAGGTCAGATCCCGGACTCCGGTTTTCACCATGAGCACGAGTTCGTCCTCATCGAACACCGGGTTCACGTCGAACCGTTTCCACTGCTTCGCCCGATCGGCCGGATCCCCCAGTTGCTGGGCATTCAGGTTCGTTCGTTTCTCCTGAATCGCTTTCAGATTCACTCCCATCTTCTGCAGCAGCTGCTGGGTGATGACCGTGGGGACAAACCGGTTGAGCGTCTGTTCGGTACAGCCATAGGGATAAGCCGCCAGATATGGCAGGGCATCCACCATCGCACCGGCGAGAGTCGGGGAATAGCGGACTTCCAGTCGGGTCTGTTCCGCATTCCGTTCTTCCGGAATCGTGAACTCCACTTTGCCGGCTTCCGCGTTCGGGCGGATGACTCCGGCGAACGATTCGGTCTTCAGGATTCCATGCACGATCACCGGGAAGGTCATCTGCATGGCGTCCGATTCTTCATTCGTCAGCGCTTTCATGGTGACTGTCGCGCTGCCGGCCTGAACCGCTTTCACACGCCAGTCGATGCGGGCTTCTCCACCAGCGGCGATCGTCACTTTCGTGGACGGCTCCAGTGTGGCATGAGGAACGTCGATGGACGCAGCCGCGAGCGTCAGCAACTCAAGCGTCCCCCCTTCCAGATTCAGTTCCACAGTGACTTCTTTTTCCGTCTCCAAATAATTGTGAACGACGGCCGAGAGAATCACTTCATCCCGTTCGACAAAAAATCGGGGAGCCTGCAGTCGCACGATAATGTTCTTCGCGGTGACGACATTGGCGGTCCCTTCCCCGACCCGGGTGTCTTTGCCGAGTCCCCAGACCCGAATTTTCCAGTCGGAAAGATTCTCAGGCATGGTGAAATTCACTTTGGCCAGCCCGTTGGAATCGGTGACGAGATCCGCTTTCCAGAACGCGGTGTCGGCGAACTCACTGCGAACCTGTGGTTCGACATTCGCATCACCAGTGGGTGCGGCGGCATCTGCCAGGGCCAGACTTTCGGATTTCTCCATCGCACCCGCGGGTGCGGCCATCGGCATAGCCATGCCCCCCACTCCGAACATTACACCGCCCATCCCACCCATCCCGCCGACAGCATTGCGTCGCATCGCACGCCCGGGAGGATTCGACTGTTCTGCAACCACGTCTTCCAGATCGGCGACCAGTTCCCCGAAGACACCCAGGGGTTCCATCTGCTCTTCGTCATGCTTGAAGAGGACCTGGGAGAAAGGACTGAGATTATCGATCTTCTGGGCATGATGACTGCGTCGCCATTTCCAGAAGAAGTCCTTGATGTCCTGCACGTTCGAGCCGCCTGAGATGTATTCGACGGCACGGTCATAAACACTCATCACCAGTGATCCGGTGAACGGTTCCCCGTTCTGATCGGTCACTTTCAATTCGACTTCGGCAGGTTGTCCCGGCTGGTATCGTTCGGAGTTCGGAGCGACTTCGACTTTGAGGATCTTGCTCTCAGGAGGAACGACCAGATCCCGGACGACATCGAAGACCTGTCCATTGGAAACCGTCAACGCTTCGACGAAGAAGTTCGGCATGTCTTCCGGTGAGACATCCAGTTCAACGACGGTGCTCTTGCCGGACAGTTTGATGAGTTGCGGCGCAGTTTTCGCGACTCCGTTCAACGGGCGAACAAACAGCAGCACAGCAGAGGCACTGCGGTTCGTATTGAGCTGCAGTTTGACCTTGTCACCGGGAGCGTAGTGCTTCTTGTCGGCAATGAGTTCCAGATCATTGAACTGGAATTGAGAGCCGTCGAAACCCTCTCCGCGAACGGTGAAGAGATACCCCCCTTCGATGACGGGGGCATCCGCTGCGGTCTGCATTTTCAGCGAGAGACGGTATTGCCCCGCTTCACTCGCCTTGAACGCCTGCGTGTGATTGCCGTCATCGTCCGTTGTCACGTCCCAGGACTGAACGACGGTCTCAACGGGCTTGCCGGTCGCATAGCTGATCTTCAGCAGTTCGAGCTTGCCGGAGCCTTTGACCCCTTTTCCGTCGAGCGAGCGTGCCTGAAAACTGGCTTCCGCCGTGTCACCGACCTGATAGTACCCCCGATGTGTCCAGACAAAGATCTTGTACGGCTGGCGTGAAACCAGCACGCTGCCAGAACCGACAATCGTGCGTCGCGAGGCATCAACCACTTCAGCGGTGATGGAGTACTCGTGGTCCTGATCCCCGTGCAGGGCTTTGGCAAGAGAGGTATCAATCTCGACAGTGACCGTTCCGTCGGCACCGACAGGGACTTCCCGTTCGAGGACCAGTTCCGGCGGATGAAAGTCTCCACCGGGGAATGGCGGGAAACATCCCCACATCCGAAATCCGGGATACCACGTCGCTTCCGGAGCAAACCACCAGTAGCCGTTTCCGTACAACCAGTCCCAGCGATCCGAGGGGAACCAGCGGGCGGTCTTGGATTTTCGTTCAATCTTGTACTTCACGGTTCCCTGTGTGACCGGGGCTCCGTAGTAATACTTCGCCTTGATCGTGGCGGTGACGGTGTCCCCGAGTTGCACCGGCGTTTCCGGGGCGGTGACGGTCACTTCGAATTCCGGCTTCTTGTACTCTTCCACACGGAAGGAACCATTGCCGTGAGCACCGGGAGCATTCGTCACGAGAATGTGGTACATCCCGAGTGTTGCCTGTTTCGGGAGCGTGTATTCTCCCTGCAGGCCACCGAGATCATCGGTGGTGAAATTCTGTTTGAGAACTTCGTTTCCTTGCGGATCCTGAATCCGGACTTCAAAAGACTTGTTCGCAAACAGCTGATTGTCGACCTCCCCGTATTTCGCCTGACGGATCCAGATTTTGAAATCGACTTTCTGGTCCGGACGATAAACAGGGCGGTCGGTCACGACATACGTTTTGGACTGGCTGAAGATCTCCCGTTGACCATGGTCGTACCAGACTCCCTGAAACCCGAGCCAGGCGAGTCGTCCGTTCGGTTGCGACGCGGTCGGGCGGATCGTTGTCATCCACTGAAAGCGGGGGGCCATCAGTTTTTCCCCGACGAGAATCATCCCCTCGGCATTGGAGCGTTCGGCAAACGACTGTGTCGTGAGCTGATGTTTCTTCGTCTTCTGATTGAATTCCTGCTGCCAGCCAAAGAATTCCACCTGAACATTCGGCAGCGGTTCGCCGGTGACGGCATCCGCAATGTAGTGCAATACCTGATTGTTCAGGTTCTTGCGGACGATCGCCGTATCATTGATCCACACGATGATTCGTGACTCATTCCCATCCGCCATTTTCGCCGTGACGAGATAGGCTCCCGCTTCCTGCATCGGCGGTTTGACGGTGATGCGTCGGTCGAAGTGATGGGGGCGGGGATCGAGATTGATCGTCCACTTTGCGACTTCGTCACCGAGATACTTCGTGTCTCCCTTCTGAACAATCTGGTAGCCGATCTGGTCAATCTGGATTTTTTCCCAATCCAGCTGTTCCGGGCGGGAGACGAGATAGGCCTGAATGTCGATCAACAATTCAGGAACCTTGATGCGCTGCGCCGTGAACGAAACCGATTTTCCATTTCGGAACCGGTAATCCACTTCGGTTCCCTGACGGGTGCCGGTTCCCGATTTCGGCTCAAAGCGTCCCCAGTTGCCGGTGATCTGGGTGAGCATCGGTTCGAGAAAATCTTTCGAAGACGGATCTCGTTTGATCTCTGCCTGCAACACGGCAGCCGCTTTCGTGAACTGCTGTCGGTCCAGATAAATCTGGGCGAGGGTCGTGACACCACCCCCTGTCTCTGCCAGTTGCTGGTAGATCCGAATGAAGTTGAACTCCTCCGGCAGCTTGAAACGCTTCACCCCGTTTGCCAGTCGGGCGATCGTTTCGTCATCTCCCAGTGAGGAGAGTGACCAGATTCCGTCTTCGGACGTTTCACTGTCATTGTTTCCCCGGAGTGAGATGCCCGCTTCTGCCAGGGTTTGCACGCCAAACTCCTGATGGAGGAATTCAGCAAACCGATAGAGAGCATCATTCTTTCGGGCCGGCAGCAGTTCGACCATTTCCTGCAGACACCAGCGCCAGCGTTCTCCATCGTTTTTCGCGGCATCGAAGGATTCAGGAATCGAATAGAAAATCGGGTTTCCCTCTTCATCGACGGGAGCCCCCGGATCCGATACTGAATGCCAGCCACGGCCACGACCAAATCCCCTGTCGGCTTCGGTGGTCGGGAAGTCAGGGACCGTTTCGAGATCGGTCAGTGACTGAAACTTCCAGGAACCACTCCGTGCGATGTTCATGAGCCGTTCAGCGAACTGATCGTAAAACAGTGATCGTTCCGTTGACGTGGCGTTCTCCGGGATCAGTTTTCGAGCTTGATTCATCCAGACGAGAGACTGAGCATAATCCCGGTCTGACACGTCGACATATTGTCCACCGCCGCGCCGCCAGCCCCGTTCAAACTTGCCGGCGACGATCACTCCCTGATGTTCTGCCTCGGACAAAATCCGGGCTGCGGTGGTATAGACCGTCCAGTTCGTGGGGTGTTTGGCAATGGCATCGGCGAGCAATCCATCCAGTTGCTGGACCTGCCGGAGAGAACGCAGGCTGTTCGCTGCCCCTTGCATATCATTCATGAGTCCGACCGCCCCCTGATCGTCGCGGAGTATGAGGCGCCGGTAGATGTCATAGGCGTCCCGGAAGTTTCCTTCCTTGTACGCGGTTACGGCTTTGGTGCGTTCTTCCTGAGCCGGGGGATCATCCGCCATGGCAATCCAGACTCCAGACAGACAGAGAGAGGCGACAACCAGAAACAACGCCGAACGACGGGTTGAACGGGACATGAGATTCCTTCAAAACTCGAATCCAGAACGGACACGATGGAGAAAGTGGCAAGTTCGTCCTGAACTCTTTTTCCGGGAACCAACAAAACGACAGGGTGTTGGAAACTTCCCTTTAGATACGCTGTGGCTGTCGAAAGTTCCACGAAGTTTCGGTGATCTTCCGGTTTTTTCGCCGATTCCGGGCCGGCCGAATTCGTCTCGACGAAAACGGGCCGTCCTCCTAGACTTCCGACCGGAAAAAGGAATTTCCGCCGGTTTTTGTAGAGAATCCGAGGCAAATGGACTCTGCACGCCGGTCTGAAATTCTCCAGAATTTCCACGCACTCAATGGACTCGTGACACCCCAAGGGACTGGGTATGTACAAGTTTCTGCTGGCCAACCGTTACCTCAAAACCCGCTTCATCGCGCTCGCCAGCGTGGTCAGCGTGACATTGGGGGTGGCGACGATGATCGTCGTCAACAGCGTGATGTCCGGCTTCAGCAGCCAGATGCGGGAACGGATTCATGCCACGCTCGGGGACGTGATGATCGAAGCGACCAGCATGGACGGCGAGGATGATCCCAAACAGTTGCTCGCCGACGTCGAACAACTCGCCGGTCAATACATTGATACCGTCACGCCGACCGTGGAAATCTACGGCATGATGAGTTTCCGCTGGATGGGACAGGACATTTATCGGCTCGTCACCCTCGTGGGAATCGTGCCGGAAACCAAGAACATCGTCAGCCCGTTGTCGAAGTACCTGCTCAGCCGTCAGCAGATTAAAGAGAACGATGTGGTGCTGCGCGAGCCGCTGCGACCAATGGATGAACCACTGGACTGGAGCCTGACCCCGGATGCCGTGGTTTCCCGAAAAGAATGGGTTCTCGCCAAGCAGTTCGAAGAATTCAATCGCCAGTTTTCCACTCCGCCCAAAGCCGCTCCGCAGGGAGAATCGTTGCTGCAGGAGACGAGTCAGTCTCCGGGTGCCACATCCGGTTTCGGACTGGAACCGGCCGCGACCACTGAAGCGAATTCACTGATGACGGCCGACTCGACGGACGTCGTCGACCCGTTCGCACCGGCGGCTCAGGTGACGAAAGTTAACCCGGAGGATCCGCTTCCCGCCCGAATTTTTGTCGGAGCCGGACTGATCACGTTCCCGTACAAAGACCGGGAAACGGGACTGACGAAGACCATGTACATGGCCAAGCCGGGACAGGATGTGATTCTCACAACAATCAAGGCCGGGCAGCCGGAACCGGCTCCGTTCAAGGCCACGATTGTCGATGTCTACAAGAGCGGCATGAGTGAGTACGATTCGAACCTCGTCTTCTGCAACCTGGAAGAGCTGCAGTATGTCCGGGGAATGCTGACCGGCCCGGATCCGACCCGTCCTCGGGAAAATCTGGACTGGAAGAAAGGGGCGATCACGACCCTGCAGATCAAGCTGAAGCACTATAAAGATGCCCCGGAAGTGGTGCGTCGATTGAGTCAGGGGCTGACTTACAAATATCAGGTGCGAACCTGGGAACAGAAACAGGGGCCGCTGCTGGAAGCGGTGGCCGTGGAATCGGCGATTCTGAACGTGCTGCTGTTCCTGATCATCACGGTCGCCGGGTTCGGAATTCTCGCGATCTTCTACATGATCGTCGTCGAAAAGACCCGGGATATCGGCATCCTCAAGGCACTCGGAGCGAGTTCTAAAGGGGTCATGATGATCTTCCTGTCCTACGGGCTCTCGCTGGGAATCGTCGGGAGTGGAGTCGGTGTCGCACTCGGGTTACTGTTCGTTTACTTCATCAACGAAGTCGAATGGGCGCTCTCGCAGATCACCGGACGAAAAGTGTTTGACGAGTCGATTTACTACTTCCATGAAATCCCGACGGCGGTTCATCCGTCGATGGTGCTCTGGGTCGCCTTCGGTGCGATGGCGATCGCTGTGCTGGCGAGCGTGCTTCCGGCACGTCGCGCGGCTTCGCTCCACCCGGTTCAGGCATTACGATACGAATAGTGAATTCCGGAATGAGTGAACTGCTCCGGCTGTAACTGGTTTCGGAATTCGGACTCTTATCCCCCATTGACCCATGCCACCGACACGCATTCTGCCGATGACTTCCAACAAACCGCACTTGTGCGCCAAAGCGGTCGACAAAGCCTATCGCAAAGGGGAACACAAAGTTCCGGTGCTGCGCGGGGTCGACGTATCGCTGCATCGCGGAGAATTCCTGTCGATCGTCGGGCAGTCGGGATCCGGGAAAAGCACCCTGATGCACCTGCTGGGACTGCTGGATGAACCGGATCAGGGAGAAGTCTGGCTCGACGGCACCCGAATCGATCATCTGCCGATGGCGACCCGTGACCAGCTGCGAAACCACGTGTTCGGATTCGTGTTTCAGTTCTACCATCTGCTGCCGGAACTGAACCTTCTGGAAAATGTGTTGTCTCCCTTGATGATCCGGTATTCCTTCTTCGAATACTGGAAGAAGAAGAAAGAGATCCGGGAACAGGGAATTGAAATCATCGAAAAAGTGGGGCTGGCGCACCGGTTACGACACCGGCCCTCAGAACTCTCCGGGGGCGAAATGCAGCGTGCGGCGATTGCCCGAGCGCTGATCGGGCATCCCAGTGTCCTGCTGGCGGATGAACCGACCGGGAATCTCGACGCCCGGACCGGGGGTGAGATCATGAATGTTCTGCACAAGTTGAATGAGTCGGAACGGCTCACTATCATCATGGTGACACACGATGAAGCGATCGCTCATCAGGCTCAGCGGATTGTCCGCCTGAGTGAAGGGCGCATTCAATCTCTCGAAGAAGCCGCCTAGGAGTTTGTCCAAGAAATCACAGCACAACTCAAATCCTTCTCCCCTGAGGGGAGAAGGTGGCCGAAGGCCGGATGAGGGGACGAATGTTGCTAGTGCAAACCAAACACTGTTCACCGGTCGAGCCCCTCACCCCGACCCTCTCCCCTCAGGGGAGAGGGAGAATTCCAGAACAGACTCCGAGACCAGTTTGGTCGACCATGTGTCCGTGAAGAACGCATTTCCCTCAATGAAACATTGAGTTTCCACGAGCCAGGACGTCACAGGAATCATGAAACCGCTCGAGAGCCGTTTGCTTGACCGTGTGTCTTCAGCCGGACGTGATTTTCGTTCGTGCTGAAGTTCTGTCCGCGCATCTGTCCGCAATCAACCCGAGTGAATCGCCTACTCTCATGTCGCAGAAAATCTATCTTGCGGGAAAGCTTGTCAGTAAAGAACAGGCTGTCGTCAGCGTCTACGATCACGGCCTGCTCTACGGCGACGGCATCTTCGAAGGGATTCGGGTTTACTCGAAAAAAGTCTTTCGGATGAAAGACCATATCGACCGGCTGTACGAAAGTGCGCTGGCGATCCGGCTGACGATTCCCCTGACTCCCGCAGAGATGACCCGCGCGCTGGAAGAGACCGTGGCGGCGAACAATATCGTCGATGGCTATGTGCGCCTGGTGGTGACGCGCGGAGCCGGTTCACTGGGACTGGATATCCGCCGGACCAGCAATCCCCAGGTGATCATCATCGCGGATTCCATCAGCCTGTACCCCGAAGAACTGTATGAAAAGGGGATGGAGATCATCACCGCCAGCACGATCCGGAATCATCCCGGGGCGGTGAGCCCGCGAATCAAATCGCTGAACTATCTGAACAACATCCTGGCCAAGATCGAAGGAACCGACGCCGATTGCCAGGAAGCCCTGATGCTGAACCATCTTGGCCACGTGGCGGAATGTACCGGCGATAACATTTTCATTGTGAAGAACGGAGTGCTGAAGACTCCTCCCACCGACGCCGGGATTCTCGAAGGAATCACACGAAATGTCGTGCTGGAGCTGGCCGCGGCCGAGGGGATTCCCGTTCAGGAAACAACCCTGATCCGGCATGACATTTATGTGGCCGATGAATGCTTCCTGACCGGTTCTGCCGCAGAAGTCATTCCGGTCAACAAGCTGGACGGCCGTGTCATTGGCGGCGGATCCCCCGGTCCCATCACAAAGCAGCTGCGTGCCCGCTTCCAGAAATACGTTCGCGAAGCCTGACACCAGTCATCGAGTCGCGCGTCGATCTCAACGATGCCCGGCTCGATTTTTGAACGCATCAGCATCGCCTGGAAGGAGTGACTTGTGCCCCCCACATCCTCTTCAACCGGAGGAGCGCTGCGGACGTTACTGTCTGAAGTTTTCTATGGCGGCCTCAAACCGTCCTGGTTCCTGAATCCCGGTGATCCCGGACTGATCGATCTGTGCTGTGACCTGACAGCGGACGAGGCTTCGGCTCGGCCGTCCCTTGACCGGCAGACGATCGCCGCGCACGTTCGACATCTGGTGTATCACCTGCAATTGATCGCCCGGACACTGGGCGGAGACGAGACGGCCTTTGAAACAGCCGACTGGTCGGACGCCTGGAAACATCCTCACGTCGATGAGGCCGAGTGGTCGCGGCTCCGCACCGAGCTGGCTCAGCTGGCAGAAGAATGGATCAACTCCAGCCCGTTTGTGCCGCTGGAAAACCCGATCGCGCTGACCGGTTCTCTCGGCAGTGCCGTGCATTTCGGATATCACCTCGGTGCAATTCGCCAGATCCTGCTTCAGGTTCGTGGCAATTCGACTCAGCTTTCATCAAGATGAGCCGATCTGTCACACGGGTGAATGGGGCAGGAGTGTCCCGTTCGCTTTCGCCGGTGACCGACGCCAGGCGAGAGGCATGACGGGGGGCCCTCCTCTTCATCGGGAGACCGTATCTGGAGACAGTCGTCTCCAGCATGCCTCTTCGCGGGACACGTGCCTGTCATCGCGAACGCCATTCACTACACAGTCTCCAAGAGAGGAAACTCCACCATGCTCCGGTGTGCCGTCATTGTGACCTGTCTGCTGTGCTGCTGGCTCCCCTCCGCGCTGGCTGACGAACGAGTGCTATTCGACGGCCAGTCTCTCAAAGGCTGGGAAGGGAACACGTCTGTCTGGCGGGTGGAGGACGGAGTGATTGTCGGAGGATCCCTCGACGGCAATCCGCGGAACGAATTTCTGACGACAACATTCCGCCACAAGAACTTTGAACTCCGGTTTCAAGCCCAGCTCGAAGGGACCGAAGGCTTCGTGAACGGTGGTGTTCAATTCAGTTCGGAGCGCGTGCCAAACCATCATGAGATGGTCGGGTATCAGTGTGACATTGGCATGGGGTACGACGGAGCACTCTATGATGAGAGCCGTCGAAACAAACTGCTGCAACCGGCCGTCCCGAAAGAGAAGCTCGACACCCTGCTGAAAAAAGGGGACTGGAACAGCTACCGCATCCGCGCGGAAAACGGCCACGTCCAACTCTGGGTGAACGGAACACAGACCGTCGATTACCGGGAGGAGGATGCCGCGATTCCTCAGACCGGTCTGATTGGACTTCAGATTCACGGGGACTGCAAGGCAATCATCCGGTTTCGTGACATCGTGCTGACTCCACTTCCCTGATCCCCCTCCGCAACACCTTTTGAAAGTGTCCGACAGGCTTCCCAAAAAGAAAACCGCAAGACACAATCTATTTTACAGCAACAAATTACAGCAAACAACACCACTCAAAACGGACCGTGACGGAACGCCGGGAGTTGTCAGGCGGCCAGCCTCCCTCCCACAATGAGCAGGTCTGGTCATGATGTTCCGCGAGTTCGGACCTGCTGGAGTTTGCCCTGATGCCGTCTCATCCCCTGCCTGAAAACCATTCCACGCTGCCGTTTCGACTACTGACCGCATTGCCGGTCTACAACGAAGAGGCCCATCTGCTGGAAGTGCTTCCGGAAGTTCAGAAGTACAGCCAGGACGTTCTGGTCGTGGACGACGGCTCCAAAGACCGGACCCCGGAACTGCTCCAGCAGATCCCTGGAATCCATGTCATCCGCCACTCACAGAATCAGGGATATGGGGCCGGATTACGGAGTGCGTTCCAATACGCCGTGGAACAGAACTACGACGTCCTCGTGACGATCGACTGCGACGGGCAGCATCAGCCCCGATTGATTCCGTCCATGGCGGCGGAAGTCTTCGCTGACCCGGAACACCCGTGGGATGTGGTTTCCGGGAGCCGTTACCTCGAGATTTTCGACGACAATTCTGTTCCGCCTGCCGATCGGCGCGGAATTAATGTCAGCATCACCAAAACGCTCAATGACACGCTCGGGCTGCAGCTCACCGATTCCTTCTGCGGATTCAAGGCCTACCGGGTGGCCGCGCTGCCGAAGCTGGATGTCACCGAACTGGGGTATGCCATGCCGCTGCAGTTCTGGGTGCAGGTGGTTCGCAACCAGTTGAGTGTGACGGAATTTCCGGTTCCGCTGGTTTATCTGGATGAAAAACGTTCCTTCGGCGGGGCTCTGGATGATGCCCGACGACGATTGCAGTATTATCACGAAGTTCTGCAGCGGGAACTGGCGAAGGATGAAGTCCCGTGTCAACACGGCTGTCTGACTCCTGAGAATCCATGAACAGTTCTGAGCCCGTCCCGACATCGTCTCAGCTCCCCCTCTCCCCAGGCCGCGAGGTCGTTCGCGCGCCGACCGAGAATGGGACATTCACCAGCTCGCCTGACGTTTATCAGGCCCGGCAGTTGGCCACGTCCAACAGCCAACGGCTGGAGAATGCCACGACATTGATTGCCGAGCGCCCGCTGGGAGAATTCCGGGTCTGGGCACGTGGAGCCTGTCTGGCCCAGGCACAACTCTGGATGCTGCGGACCCTGGGATCCGTTCCACGACTTCCGGAAGGACTGTTTTACGTCACAGGTCATCAACCGACGCTGAATCACCCTGGCGTCTGGATGAAGAACGTGGCAGTCTCCCACCTGGCACGTTGTGCCGGAACGACCGGAATCAACCTGATTGTCGATAATGATGTCGCTGGACCACCAGCGATTCGCGTCCCAGGCGGAACCCGTGCAACCCCCCGGTTTGATCTCATTGCCTATGACGATCCCTGCCCGGCCCAACCCTGGGAAGAACGACAACTTCAGAATGATGAGTTGTTCGAGTCATTCCCTGAACGTGTCTCGGCGGCACTCGCTCCGTGGAATCTTGAATCGGATTTGTCGCAATCCTGGTCCGCTGCACTGGAAACCCGATCCCGCACCCGATCGACGGCGTCGCTGCTGACGGCCTGTCGTGTTGCCGAGGAACGCAGCTGGGACGTCACGAATCTGGAATTGCCGGTCAGCGAGATGTGTCAGACGGAACCGTTCCTGGCGTTCGCCCAGCATGTCATCCAGCACCACGAGCGATTCTTTTCGCTCTACAACAGTTCCGTACACTGGTATCGCAAGCAGTATCGGGTTCGAAATCATCGCCATCCGGTTCCGGATCTCGAGCAGCTGGAAGATCAATTCGAACTCCCGTTCTGGTATTGGGAACCGGGGGAGACGGAACGTCACCGCGTCTTTGTCTGCCGTCGTCCAGAAGGGCTGGTCCTGTTTGCCAGTCGGCGTTCGATTGCCGTGGTTCCCGAGTCCGGCTGTGATGTCAGCACACTCCAGTCACTTCAAGGCCAGGGACGTTTTCGCACCCGGGCTCTGACAACAACCCTGTTCGCTCGACTCTGTCTGGCCGACTTGTTCATCCATGGAATCGGCGGAGCCCGATACGACGAAATCACTGATCGACTGATTCAGGAATTTTTTGAACTCACTCCCCCTTCGTTCCTGACTCTCACGGCGACGGTCCGGCTGCCGCTGAACCCTCATCCAGTCGATTTCCGGAACCTTTCAGCACTCCAGCAGCGACTGCGGAAACTCCCCTTTGAAGGGCCGTCCCATCTCGAGTCGGCAGAAATTCTGGCACTCCGACAGCAACAGGCCCAGCTGATTGAAGCAGCTCAACGGCAACGTGAGGCACGGGAGACACGTGCTGTCCGGCGCGCATTGCGACCGGTCAACCGTCGGCGGCATCTGGAACTCAGGCAGACCCAGGAACTCCTCGGAGGATTCGCCTCGCGGGAGATTGAACAGACACGAGAGCAGATCGAAGAACTGGAACGGCAGGAGCAGGCGAACCAGATCCTGAACAGCCGTGAATTCCCAGTTTGCCTGTTTTCCAGAACGACGCTGGAACCGGTCGTGAATCGCCTGCGATCCGCGGTCTGCACCGGCCGTTCGACGCCTGAGATGAAAGGGTCCACATTGTCCCTGGCGGAGGGGATTGACAAGATCGAGCGGCCGTCGGAAGTCCGTCCTGATCTGCTGTGATTTGCCTGCTCAAAGGCCTCTTACGGACTCGGTGATTCTCGCTCTGTGCCGTCGAATTCTCTGACGGTCGAACGGCAGAAAACGCAACTTCGAGTCCTGGTCTTCCGTTTCTTGAATTTCTGACTTCACCTCTCCTTCATTCCTGTGTTAAGGTGGCACTCCACCACCGGACACAACCGCTGGAGAGCTGGTTGCCCTCAAATCCGTCACACGAATTGAGGACGGTGGAGAAAGGGCATTCGCGGACACTTTTTGTGGTTTGTGACCGAAACGTTCTGCGTTTTCATTCATTGATTATTGAGACTCACACATCCACTGATGACAGGCGGCATGGAGGCCCTTGTGAAGTTCGGTTCATCTTCCAATTCGAATCTGGATGTTCAGATTCGCTGGCTGATTCGTCGAGACATGACGGAAGTGCTGCGGATCGAACAGGCGAGCGCGAAAACCCCCTGGACAGACGAAGATTTTCTCTGCTGTCTACGGCAACGCAATTGCATCGGCATGGTCGCCGAACACAATCATAAGATTCTGGGGTTCATGATTTATGAGCTTCATAAATCACGACTGCACATTCTGAATTTCGCCGTCGCGCCGGAGTTGAGACGACACGGGATCGGCTCGCAGATGATCCTGCGGTTGATCGACAAACTGTCTCAGCAGCGTCGCAGTGAAATTCTGATCGAGATCCGGGAAGGAAACCTCGACGCGCAGCTCTTCTTCAAGAATCAGAATTTCAAGGCCGTCTGTGTGCTGCGGCGACACTTCGACGACACCGAAGAAGACGCCTACATCATGCAGTTCCGACTGAACGCCGAATCCGTCGTCGAAACCCAGTACGCTCCGCACAACCGGATCACGGAAATCACGGATATCGACGCGGCCTGACGCCCGCGATTGACGAGACCTGGTTGATCCAACTCGAAGCCTGACAGAGTCCGATGATTCTGTCAGGCTTTTTTTGCATCGAACAGTCTTTGCATCGAGCCGTCTCGTCGCAGCCGCTCGAGACATGTCCGTTCAGGTCAGCATGACTGTCCCCCTGCGCATGAGACGGCAGTACGTCTCCAATTGAATCACGATGTCGCCCGGATTTCCCCTTCCCGTCCGCATGCCGAACGGAAGTCTCTCTCCACTCCCAACTGGCGCCACGACGCTCTGTGTGTCAGGAGATTCACAGAATTTGAGTTCACACTCGGGCAATTCCGATCGATCCTTCGGAATGTGGCGGCTGGCAGCCGTCAAAACCGGTGCAGTTGTTCACGGGAAACAGGTTGGCCATTGCGTCCCGGGCACTCTGATGAGACACTACAGGGCGAGGGAGTTTCATGGTGAACACAGGCAAATCTCCCGCCACAAGCGGGGTCAACCGACGTGATTTTCTGGGAAAGACCGCCCGCAATGCGGCCGGGGTCGCGGTCGGTGTACTGGGATTGGGATCTGCGAGTCGTGTGGGGCCGAACGAGACCGTTCAAGTCGGGGTCATCGGAGTCGGACATCAGGGAAAAGATCTGGCCCTGCGATTGGCCGGATTGCCGGGAGCCCGTGTCGCGGCGATTTGTGATGTCGACGTTCAGGCACTCGCACTCACGCAGCATCAGCTTGCCGATCGCATCGGCGCCCGTCCGATTGCCGTGGCACGTCACGAGCAGATCCTCGAACGCAGCGACATCCACGCAGTGGTCATCGCAACTCCGGACCACTCTCACGCCAGCATCTGTCATGACGCCTTGCTGGCGGGGAAAGATCTCTACCTCGAACAGCCCGTCGCTCATTCCATTGCCGAGTCGGAATCCCTGGTCGAGACGGCCCTCAAGTCAGGGCTGATCATTCAGACGGGACTGCCGCACCGGAGTGGGGCTCACTTCCAGTCTGCTGTCGAAGTGTTGCGGTCTGGAGAAATCGGCCCGGTCCATCACGCGAAAGCCTGGGCGATGCACCGGCGACGATCCATCGGTCGGCAATCCCCTGAACAGGTGCCGACCGGCATCGATTATCCACGCTGGCTTGGAACGGCCCCATCGCGCGGGTTCCAGTCCAATCGATTCCATCAGAACTGGCCCTGGTTCTGGGATTATGGATCCGGTGAACTCGGAGTCTGGGGAGTGCAGCTGCTGGACGTCGTGCGCTGGGGTTTGAATCTGGACCTTCCGGTGCGAATCGCGGCGACGGGTGGAAATCGATTCTTTCATGATGATCGCGAAACACCGGACACTCTTGCGGTTCAGTTTGAATTTCCAGAACTGGACGTCATCTGGGAGCATCGCCAGTGGACCAGTCGCGGCCTGGAAGGTCGAACCGCCGCAACGGCCTTTTATGGCGAAAAAGGGACGCTGATCATCGATCGCAGTGGCTGGAAGATTTACGACGGTCCCAGCGGCCGCTTCGAGGATGCCAGCGAAATTCACCTGAGCCATCTTGCCAACTGGCTGGACTGCCTGCGGACCCGCAAGCCACCAACAGCGAACCTGTCGATCGGGCACCGCAGTACCGTGCTCTGCCATCTCGGCAACATCTCGTACCGTCTGGGGCGGGAAGTCCGGTTTCACCCGGAATCACTCCGGTTCGAACAGGATGACGAAGCCAATCGCCTGCTGTCAGGCGATGCCAATACAGCGTCCACGTGATGGGGATTCTTGAGCCGGGCCATACCGCCGGGAATGAGACGCCGTTGGTCATCCCTGTGTGACCGGCATCACGACCCGTCAGGCCACCAGAACAGAGGGAGTGACAATGGCCGGGAAGAAACTCATCATTGACGCCGATCCCGGAATCGGTGACGCCGTGACGATCGCCCTGGCTCTCTCCGATCCGGAACTGGATGTCATCGCGGTCACGGCGACCGGCGGAACAACCTCGGGGGAGCAGTCATTCCGCAACCTGCAGACCGTCGTTTCGCTTCTCGATCCGGGACGCTGGCCGCGACTCGGCTGGAGTTCCGCACCGCGCGTAACCGTTCAGGAACGCCCGGAACAGACCGGAATCCTGCAGGAAGACCGACTGCACGGTCTCGGCGATTGCGATCTGATTCAGGCCATCCCGCACGCTCCGATGGACTCGGCCAAGTTGATGGTGGATCTGGTTCGGGACAATCCCGGTGAGATCACACTGCTGACACTGGGGCCCTTGACGAATGTGGAACTCGCGGTGGATCGCCATCCGGAATTCCTGCAGCAACTGCAGTCACTCGTCTGTTTCGGTGGATCCTGGAGCGGGACAGGGAACGCGACCGCGGCGGCCGAGTTCAATATCTATGCCGACCCCGAATCGGCCCGTCAGGTGCTGACATCCATGTCGACCAAGACACTGGTTCCCTTTGACGTCGGAGCGCAGTTCGGCCTGACATTCGACCAGTACGACGCTCTTGAGGTCGACACGTTTTCACGGCTCGGGCAATTCCTCTGCAAGTCACTGCCGTTCGCCCTGCGTGAAAGCCGGAATCAACTGGGACGGGAAAGCCTGCAACTCCCGGAAGTCGTCGGGCTCGCGGCCATTACCTGCTCACGGCTCTTCGAACGCCAGTCACTGCATATCGATGTCGAAGTTGCAGGAGAACTGACACGGGGCATGACACTGTTTGACCGCCGGGGACTCGTCCGACGCCACCCGAATATCGAGGTGCTGACGAAAGTCGATGCGGTCGGAGTCCGTGATTATGTCACCCGTCTGGTCCGTGCCGCGGACACTGCGTGACGGGCACCGATCGTCTTCTCTTCCAATCTCTCTGAGCGAGACGATCTGCTGCGCCGATTTCTCGACGTTCAACGAGTGCTCTCTCTGCTGCGCGGTGCCATGCCCCTTTCTCTGCTGTGCGCCCGACAATTCAGTCTGCGGCCGGATTGGTGCCTGCCGATTCCCATCGAGAGTCGAGCGCCATCGGTGGCGAGGCGCCTCAATCGGGTGATGAACTCTCACGGTTTCACCATGCGCCAGGCAGAGAATTGGGCGGATTCCCCACCATTGATATCGCTCGCATAGGAACCACTTCACCGCAAAAAATGGCCTGTTCTGCAGCACTCGTGAGAACTTTCGACAAAGTCAGCAGAATTCCTGCAAACCGGTTGACCGGAGAATCTTGCCGGATAATATCCATCTCCGTGGGAAACACGCCCACAAAGCTCTTTAAAAACTTGTTGAAAGTGGGAACCCAACCCAATAGACTGATTCAGTCCCAAGTCCATTTCAACTAGTCCCCATTATGCCCGACGCGCCACAATCCTTTCTGACAGGAGAGTCTCGACGGGCGCTGGACGACCGGTTTCGATTGACCCTCCCGACTGAATTCGCTGAAGGGGTGACTGACCTGGCCGGTGAGACGATCCTTGCGAAGGAACGCTATGGATGTCTCAGCCTGTGGAAAGCAGGCGACTGGCGGCAGCGAATGGACGACGGAGTGTCTTTAATTCGCGAGAAGATTCGTGCCGGTCGTATGGAACAGCGATGGACCGATGTTCAACGACTGGGACGTCTTCTTTCAACCCGCTCAGTGTCTGTCAATCTGGCGAATCGCTCACGTCTTTTGATCCCCGAAGGATTTCGGGAATTCCTGGACGTCCCCAAAGGGGGAGAAGTCGTGGTTGTCGGTGCAGTGATCTGCGTCGAAATCTGGCAGCCGCAGGCCTGGTTGAGTCAACTAAAAGCAGACATGCCGGAATTCGGACAACTGTTCAGTCAGCTCTCCGGTTGATCATGGCCTGACCGCCCGCAATTGATTCTGGAACAACGGACTGTTTCCGGAATTCGCCAGCTGTGGCCTGCCTACATTCTGCCTGAAACCGCAACGGTGACGGACTGTCACTTGTGCGCTGGTTGGATTTCCACATTCCGGGTTCAATGCATGCCCGGCGATTGCGAGAAAGTCTCACTCAACAACTCTCCGAGCCCCACACACTCGGACCAGGGATGGAATTCGGCAAGGATGCCACTTTCTCATATGTCGTCGGGCATGCTTTTTTCATTTCTGCTGATCCGAACCCGCGACGTTCACGTTCTTCCGGTGACGGATGCGGAGATGTAGAATGGCGGGAGTCATCACGTCACCGATCCATTCGGGTCTGTTCATCACGGGAGCACAACGGCATGGGGATTTTCAACAAGCTGCGCAACGAACTGATCGACATCATCGAATGGATCGATGATTCGCGACATACGATTGCATGGCGGTTTCCACGATACCAGAACGAAATCAAGAATGGTGCCCAGCTGATTGTCCGCCCCGGTCAGGTGGCCGTGTTCGTGCTCAACGGACAGATCGCTGATTCCTTCGAGCCGGGCCATTACACCCTGAAGACCGACAATCTGCCGATTCTCAGCACCATTGCCGGCTGGAAATACGGTTTCAACAGCCCGTTCAAAGCGGAAGTCTATTTCGTCAGCACGCGACAGCTGACCGATATGAAGTGGGGAACTCCGAATCCCATCATGCTGCGGGATGCCGATTTCGGGCCCGTCCGCCTGCGGGCATTCGGAACCTATGCACTCAAGGTCGTTGACCCGAAAGCCCTGCTGAAAGAATTGATCGGAACCGACTCCCGGTTCGAAGCAGATGAAATCACCGAACTCGTCCGCGCCGCGATCGCGACATCGTTTGCGGAACTGCTGGGATCCTCCAAGATCAGCGCGCTGGATCTCGCTGCAAACTATCGCAGCCTGTCTGATGACCTGCGAAAACTGGCGAACGAAAAGGTGGATGATGAATACGGCCTGGATCTCACCCAGATGTTCATCGTCAACATTTCCTTGCCGGAAGAAGTGGAAAAGGCACTCGATACCCGTTCCAGCATCGGGGTCATCGGGGACATGAACCGTTTCCAGCAATTCCAGATGGGAAAAGCGATGACCGCGGCCGCCGAAAATCCAGGCGGCGGAGGAGCCGCCGAAGGCATGGGTCTCGGACTCGGGTTCGCCATGGCGAACCGGATGGCGCAAATGGGACAACCCGGAGCCACTGGCGGAATCGCTCCACCGCCGTTACCGGGTCAGGTCACCTGGCATGTCGCCCTCAACGGACAGTCTCAGGGTCCGTTCGATTCCGCGACGGTGCTCTCCGGAATCCAGGCCGGGCAGGTGACTGCCGAGACTTTGATCTGGAGCCCCGCACTTGGGAACTGGACTCCGGCCGGGCAGGTGAACGACTTCCGCTCCGCCTTCGGAGCGGCTCCTCCGCCACTCCCGAACTGATCGAACTCCTCTCCGAAATCCATCTGTCCCGATCCGCCGGACGGAAGATTTCCCTGAAATTTTCAGAGTTCGATTGACCGACCTCATTGTTCGCCGTACTCTTTCAGCACGAAGTTCCCCCGAAAAGGGACCTCGATTCACACACATTCCACGAATTCGATGACCACCCGGATCCACAGCATTATTGACATTCGCAACCCGCTCATTGGCGGGATTCGAATGATTAATGCGCAGTCCAGGATCTGAGGTCAGGCGATACGAATGCCCAAGCCCCTTTCAGATCCGTGTGATCTGAAAGGGGCTTTTTTCGTTCTGATGCCCACTGTTTTTGAAAACCGTTTCTGAAAAGAGAGTCTTTCATGTACGTCCAGCTCTACGACACCACGCTCCGTGACGGCAGTCAGGGAGAAGGAGTGAACTTCTCGCTGCAGGACAAACTCCTGATTACCAAGAAGCTGGACGAACTGGGCTTTGACTTCATCGAAGGGGGGTACCCCCTCTCGAACGAGAAGGATTTCGAATACTTTCAACAGGTTCAGGAACTCGAACTCAAGCACGCCAAGGTCTGTGCTTTCGGAATGACGCGCCGCAAAGGAGTGACCGCCGATCAGGATGTCGGGATGCTGTCACTCCGGGATTCCCGGGCCCCGGTCTGCACGATCGTCGGGAAAACGTCAGACCTGCATGTGACGGAAGTGCTGAGAGTCGATCTCGCTGAAAATCTCGCGATGATCAAAGACTCGATCGCGTACCTGAAGTCCGAAGGACGAACGGTGTTTTACGATGCCGAACACTTCTTCGACGGATTCCTCGCGAATCCTGAATACGCGCTGGAAACCGTCCGGACCGCACAGGCAGCCGGCGCCGACACCATCGTCTGTTGCGATACGAACGGCGGAACCCTGCCGGAGCGCATCGCCGAAATTCTCGATCAGGTTCGGAAAGAACTGACCGTCACGCTGGGAATTCACTGCCACAATGACTGCGAGCTGGCCGTCGCCAATTCACTGACCGCGGTCGATCATGGAGTCCGCCAGGTCCAGGGCACCATCAACGGGATCGGAGAACGCTGCGGGAACGTCGACCTGATTTCCATCGCGGCAAATCTGGCCCTGAAGAAAACCGGTTACGAAGTGCTGACCAGCGGAGCCGGACTCAGTCATCTCACCGAGTTGTCCCGGTATGTCTACGAACTGGCCAACATGAATTTCCGTTCCGGGCAGGCCTTCGTCGGACGCAGTGCGTTTGCCCACAAAGGAGGAATGCATGTGCATGCGGTGAACAAGTTCGCTCACAGCTACGAACACATCAGGCCGGAAGTCGTTGGAAATGAACGGCGGATCCTCGTGAGTGAACTGTCCGGCCGTTCGAACATCGTCGCGAAAACGACGAAGCTGAAACTGGACAACGACCCGAACCTGATGGGAGAGATCCTCGCCAAGGTGCAGGAACTGGAGAACGTCGGTTACCAGTTCGAAGCGGCCGAAGCGTCTTTCGATCTGCTGGTGAAGAAAGTCGCCAGGGCCTATCAGCCGAAATTCGAGCGGATGCACTATCGGGTCAACGTGGAAACGGCCGGACAGAAACAACCGCTGACCGAGGCGACAGTCAAACTCCGCATCGACGGCACCGACCAGATCCGTCACGAAGTGGCTGAAGGAGACGGACCGGTCAACGCACTCGATCAGGCGTTGCGGAAAGCACTCGTCGCGACCTATCCACGACTCGCCGAAATGAAACTCGTTGACTACAAGGTTCGCGTGATCAATTCCGCCGGCGGAACCGCAGCCAGTGTCCGTGTCGTGATTGAAAGCGCAGATGAGAAATCGGTCTGGAGCACGATCGGTGTCAGCGAAAACGTCATCGAAGCCAGCTGGCTCGCCCTGGTGGATGCCGTGGAGTACAAACTCTTCAAAGATGACGGCTCGCTGTAAGTGTTTTCGCAAGGTGTTTTCGCAGGCAGCGAAGCGACTTGACGGGTGACATCAGAGTTCTGTCTGGTGTCACCCGTTTTCCTGTTCGGGTTTCAGTTCTCTGGTGTCGCCAGCGCGCAAGCGAATTCCAGCCGGACGCAGACCTTTCCGTTGACCGAAACCTTCCCTTTCAGAAAGAACGCGTTCGTCAGTTTCTCTGTGAGCTCGACCTCGAGTTCGATCGTCTCCCCGGGAGCGACCATCTTCCGAAACTGAACATTGTTCAGTCGCGTCACCACCGGCACCTGGCCTTCAGACGGAGGGAACTGGGTGGCGATCAGCACGGCGCCTGCCTGAAACGCCGCTTCACATTGCAGAACCCCCGGCAGCACCGGAAAGTGCGGGTAATGTCCCCGGAAAATGTCCAGGTCTGCCGCAATCCGTTTCTGCGCAACAATCCGTTCCGGCGTCAGCACAACAACACGATCCAGCCAAAGAAACGGCTCCCGATGCGGAATGAGCTGTTGAATGGCTTCCCGTTCCAGTGGCAGTTCCAATGGCAGTGGCAGTGCATCGCTGTCGAACATGCTGAATCATTCTTTCCGGAAGACGTCTGTTGTCGACATTGTCCGTCGGACAGGTTTCGGTTTGACCATTCCCGTCCTCTCCAGGGAGGACGAGGTGGGATCAGTTTTGAAACGTCGGGACAACTTTGTCAACGCCGGGGCAGCAAACGAAGGACGTCGCTGGAGAACCGCGAACAACGGTGATCTGGTTTCGCGAGCCGATTCGATCAACGGCCGGCGCCGACTCCCCGACTCAGCCCTCTGAAGAATCACACTCTTCTGACGGCTGCGCGTCATTCACATCCGGCGAGCAGCCCGGCGCATCGGTGGAGTAAAAATGTTCGAGCAGTTCCAGCCAGCCGGCTTCTGTTCGAATGGTCCCCCAGGCGATTCGCAATGCCGCCATGTCGGGATGAAGTCGGGCATACTTGAACCCGAACTTTCTCATCACTCCCATCCAGCGTCCCTGACCGTAGGATTCCACAATCAATGCGCGATGCCGTTCGAGAACCGAACGTTGTTCAAGCAGGCCTGGCACGGAGTCCATTTCTTCCCCTCGCCAGAGTTGTCGGGATTGCCGAAAGATCCACGGGTTTCCGATCGCTCCTCGTGCGATCGTCACCCCATCCACTCCGGTCTGACGGATCATGTCCACACAGGCTTGAGCGGTAAACAGATCGCCGCTTCCCAGAATGACACGGTTCCCCGCGTGCTCTTTCACCTGCCTGAGGAACGCCCAGTCACTTGGTCCCTGATACTTCTGCTCGACGGTGCGACCGTGAACCGTAATCAAGCTGACACCCGCCGCGAAGGCGCCGTCGAGAATTTCAAAAAAGTGGTCACGGCTCTCTGAGGACAAATCGATTCCCCGACGCATCTTCAACGTCACAGGAATTTCCTGAGGAACGACATCTCTGACGCGTTGAACAATTTCCAGGGCCACATCCGGCTGACTCAGGTGATATCCCCCGCGACACCCGCCGATGGCGGATCGGACCGGACAGCCGAAGTTGATGTCAATCACATCGAACCCGCTTGCCACCAATCGCCGCGCCGCGGGACCAAAGGCCTCGGGATCCGATCCCATCAGTTGAGCCCCGACCGGATGGTCCCCGGAGTTCACCCGCAGGTAATGATCGGTCTTCCCTGTTCCCCGGACTTCGTTGACGAACCGGTCCAGCATCACTTCCGCGATGGTGTACGACGCCCCGAACTCCCGCGCGAGCGCACGCATCGCCCAGTCGCTGTAGCCGCTCAATGCCGCTTGCACGAATGGACCATCGAGAGAAATGGGACCGATCTTCAGAGGGGAGACAGGAGTAATGATGAGCGAATCCGGGTTCGAAGTCTTCAGAGACTCAGCCAGGGAATTCCCATGAAAAGTGGCCGAAATGTCGAGGGATGACTGATTCTGCTCAGTCACCGCACGGCATTCGGCCACGGCGGTCGTCGTTCATTTGCAGGTCAACAACCGAAATCAGAACTTCGGCACCGGTGTTTTACGAGGCATGTCATACTTCGGATCGCGGAAATTTTCGTGCATTGAGTAACCGAAGCCCCAGCCCTTTTCCTGTTCAGCCCGTCGCGCCCATGGTGTCCCCGGATGGTTCTTCACAACCTGATTGTACAGTTCCACGGCTTTCGCCTTCTGTTCTTCCAGTTCCTTCATGTCCACTTTGGTTGCCTTGACCTGTTCTGGCGTCGGCTGCAGCAACTGCTGAGTGTTCCCGACATTCCATTCGTTGGACTTCGGGTTCTTGAACTGCGGGTTCGCCTTGGAATGCTGATCCAGCAACAACAGGTACTGGAACTGGCGGACGCGATAGGACATCAGCTGCGCGAGCGCCAGATCATATGCCGCACGCCAGCGCGGTTCAGATTCTTTCTCTCGCAGTTTGGCAATCTTCTCCAGTTCCCTGATCCCTTCGTTCAGTTTCCCCAATGACCGCAGGCAGCGGGAAAAATTTTCATCCCGCTGCTTCACGAAGCTTGCAGGATCCGGCGACCAGTGTTCCCGGCGCAGATTCAGTTCCCGATCCAGATGCGGATTCAATGCGACGATCACTTTCCAGACCGTTGAACGAAACTCACTCTTGTTCCGCTCCTGTTCGTACTCACGCCTGGTGGACAGGATCGGTTCGTACTCTTTCATCGCCAGATCATCGAATTTCCGTGGCCCGCGTGCGTCACGACCGATCAGGTCTTTCTCTTCCGTGGCGAGCATGAAGAAGATCCCGCCGGACTCCTTCGCCAGCCGGACCTGACCATAAGGACCGAATCCACTCGATGCGGCATCCCAGCGCCCGTGCAGTCCGTCGTACTGCAGACATTCCGGGAAGGCGGTTTCCGGTCCACGATCGACCCGGATCCAGTGTGTCAGCTGAGTTTCCGGATCAACCCAGCGGACGTGAGCATACGGATATCCAAAGATCGCTTCCCGCCCCATGAAGTAAATCGGAGCCTTGTAACGGCTGGATCTCGCCAGCGCGTCTTCGATCACGGTGTCATCGTCACCCGACTCATCGGTCACGACAATGATGACCAGTTTTCTGTCTGTCCGTTGTGCAATCGGACCATACTTGTCCGTGGCTTTCTGAATTGCGCCAAACACATTCTCCTGCCCTGAGTCATCGTCAGCGACGTTGTCGATCGCCCGGCGAATGGCTTCCAGGTCACTCGACGGACTGGGCATCAGTTCTTTGATGTCTCCACCAAAACTGCAGATCATCGTTTCCAAAGGCGAATACTTGATGTTTCGCGACTTTGCTTCGTCCTGGGCGATCTTCAACTCGGAATAGATCTTATTGACGTTGTCCCGAATTTCGATCCGATCATCCTTCAGACTGTTCGAGGCATCAAACAGCCAGACAGCGATCACCGGCTGCTGCCGCATCATCCGGGTCAACTCCTGGGTGATCCGGCTCATCGCGACGCCGTAACCGGCCACACGGGCGCCCCCTTCCCCTTTGACCTGACCTTCCCCGAGATCAAGTCCCATCTCACCGACACCGGGAATGGTGATATCTCCGATCGTCACGACTTTAATATCGCCCGCTCCCTTGATCACTTCAGACTCTGCGATCTTGGCGGTGGCCACGGTGGCGGTGCCGGCGATCCCCGCGATATTGGTGCTCACCATCCCGCCGGCTTCCATCGACAGATTCTCTGAAACCCGGGTGTCCAGGCTGAGATCCTGGTCGAACTCCTGCTGCATCCGTTCATCCGCCAGCACCGTTTCGACGACCACATTGTCCTGATTAATAATGTGGTTCGTGATCGTGTAAAACGAGAATGCGAGCAGTGCCGCACCGTGAACCGCCGCGGAAATCACGAGCGCCGACGTATTGCCACCCCGTAACTTTTCCCACATTGCCATGAATCCTGAAGGGAGGAAGAACATTCTGGAGAGTCAGAAAGACTCTGCAAATCAAAAAATTAAACCGGGCTCATTCAGATGAGTCAATTCTCAAATCAAAGTTTCGGAATCTCTCGCCGGACTGCCGGCGGACGCTTTTTGGCGGCTTCCATCTGCCGCTCTTCATCTGCGAGCAGCAGTCGTGCGACTTCCTCATCATTTGCCCGGAACTGGTTTGATCCCGGGATAGGGACACTGTACGCCTGCCATGTCCAGCCAAGTGGAGTGCCCAGTTCCTTTTCCGCCAGCAATGCCCAGGGAGTTCCCGGGTGTTCATCAATCACACGGGTGAGATAGATCTTGGCCTGATCGGCAGCCTTGCGCATCTCAGGACCACTCTCAATCTTTTCTGAGGGGACCAGCCGCCACATGTTGTCGGTGTCATTCTCAAAGGTCTTGGGAGTGACCTTCATATTGGCCAGCATCTGGTTGTACCCGAAGTACCGAACCTGCATCGCCAGCAGGCGTCCCATTGCGAGATCGAATGCCGCTTTCCAGCGGTCTTCATTCAGTTTTTCACGTCCCTGTTCACCGGCTTTCAGTGCTTCGTACAAACGACGCAGAGAAAAGACCGCCTCGGCCGGCCCCTTCTGAGCTTCCGTCAGTTCGGTTCGCAGCACGTTGTCATTGTATGCACGGAACTCCAGTGTCGGAGGTGGCAAATTGTCCTGATAGGTCATCCCGGCGACATTGACGAGCGCCGACTTTGCCGCGTTCTTGGAAATCTCCTGTTCCTGCACCCGAATCGGGCGATAGTCCGGGGCATAGCGTCGCATGACAGACCGGTCGAACGCGTACCCTTTGCTGTCTTCCGTAATCAGATACAGTCCCCCCGTTTCGGCTGACGCCCGAGTCAGTGCATACGGACCATAGCTGGAGGACATCTGATTCAGCTTCCAGTCCGCCCCCGCTCCAACAAACGGCAACTGCAGGCCGTCAGGAAAGGCCGATTCCGGTCCCTGATCGACGGCCACGTCCACTTCATATCCATCTGGAGCGACGTACCGGACATAACCCTTCTGGCGACCAAACACGGCCGCATTGCCGATCGTGTAGATTTTGGTCTGAGATCGTTTCGCCAGCTGAATCACATCTTCCAGATACTGCGGAGCGTCATCTCCCCGTTCATCCGTGACCACAAAGATCATCCGGTTCATTTGTCCGGAGCTTTTCCCAAAGTTTCGATATTTCTCGAGCACGAGCTTCAGCGCCGAAAACACCATCTCCTGTCCGGATTCATCTGGCGTGATCTTCGTCCGCACAATCTCACTTAACTTGGAGATGTCCGAAATCGGTTCTGGGGTAAGAATCTGTGTATTCTTCCCGTAACTCACGATCATGGACTGCAGGCCATCGATGGAACCGTCAGTGCCCAGCTGCCGGTAGATATTGTCGAAACGATCTGCGATCGCTTCGCGACGTTTATCCAGCGAACCAGAGGCGTCCATCATCCAGATGACAAGTGTTTTTCGTTCACGAAGTGACTGACGCAACTCGAATGCGATGCGATCCATCGCGCCGTCGACACCCGTCGCACCACCGTCGGCATTGTCAGTCCCCCCTTTGGAGGTGAAGGAGGCACTGACGTCTCCGGCAATCTGAGGAACATTGGCTTCTGACAGTGAGACCATCTGAGGAGTCAGCATCTCCTCAACCTTCTCTTGAGTTGAAGCATCCGATGCTCCGACTGAAGTCGCCGCACTCAGGCTGGGAGGCAGGCCATTGAACTCCCCCGGGGAGCCCACGGTGTCGGCACTGATCCGATCCGAGAAATCCACCTGGTCTTCACGCGTGAGATCATCGAGATCGCCGACGATCGTACTGACCGCTTCTGTCGGCTGAGAGATCTCCATGACGACGAAATGGAACATCGCCAGAATCGACAGATTCATCCCCAGACTCAGCGCCCAGGCTGGCCATTCCTTCTTCAGTTTCTGCAAACTGGTTTCGACGACCTCGATCTGCTTCATAAGTCACTCAACCTGTGAAACCTTGGAAGATGACATGCGATTCTGGAAGGGCACGCCGCGTTCTCACGCTTCGAAAAACTGTTGACGGAGCCGAACGAAATCATTCAGCCGGAATCGCCCCCGATGATCCGGCTCCCTTGAACAAGAGAATCGCAATCACCGCCCTTCGCCCTGCACTCTCTCAATGATGACCCGTTTTCAACGTGAACACCACAACTTCGCCACTCGATTTTGCCGGTGAACCAAGAGAAACGGGATTTCCCCGCTTTGATCCGCACTTCAATACCGCAAAATTTTCCGCACCGAGACAAAAACCGAGACCCAAATTGCCCGCCACTGCAGGACCGGCCCGCGCTGACGAGAAAGGATTTCCCGATATGATTCTAAACAACCGGCTATCTGTACACCACATTTCCGACCAGAAAAATTCGCCACAACCGTTGCGAAATTCTGGTGATTTGCCAGAAAGTTTGGGATTCCCCCCGCGACACCGACCGGAACTGTTGATTCGCTCAACGAAAATGATACAGTCTCCCCCTAACCAACCAGAAATTCAGGTCAAAATTGCAGAGGAAGGTGGCCGCTGTCGGTCACCGGGCGAGGGAGCCTTCGAAAGATGTCCGTTACTAAAGAACGCAAAACTCAGCTGATTAATGATTTCCGTCGATCCGACGATGATACGGGTTCTCCGGCGGTGCAAATCGCCGTTCTTACCGAGCGAATCAATTCGTTGACCGACCACCTGCGCAGCCATGCAAAAGATCATGCTGGCCGCCGGGGATTGCTGATGATGGTGAGCCGCCGTCGCCGGCTTCTCGACTACGTGAAGAGTGAAGACGCCGGACAGTATGTCGACCTGATTCAGCGGTTGGGAATCCGGAAGTAATTGGCAGGCATCACGTTCCCGCGAACGATGTGGTCGCCGCCCCTGCCTGCGTTTTGACTGTGTGGCGGTCCTGTCTGAAGCGGAAAGTTGTTGATGGCCCTGCCGTCCGGAAACGGATGACCAGGGCCTCGCTTGTTTTATGTCGTCTGTTTTGCAGCGAGCGAGTGGGGAAAGGATCGCCTGAAAATGTGTGTGTTCAGGCAGTGAGTTCCCTCATCCCCCCGCCGGCCTCATCAGGGTCGTCGTTTCACTGCATGGGCTCCGATGCAATGAGCTCTGATGCAAGAGCTGGCGTCGATGGCCTTTTGTCTTATTTGAAATTTGCGCTGAATTCCAATGCTGTCAGCGCCATCTCCTAAGCAGGAAACAATTTGTGAAAATCCAAGTCTCTCGAGAATTTGCCGGACGCACGCTGTCTCTGACGACCGGCCAGCTGGCCAAGCAGGCGAGCGGTGCTGTGGTCCTGCAGTATGGCGAAACCTCTGTGTTCGTCGCCTGTCAGACCGGACCATCCAAACCAGGGCAGGATTTCTTCCCCCTGACATGTGATTACCGCGAACGGTTCGCCGCCGCCGGAAAATTCCCGGGGGGATTTCTGAAGCGGGAATCACGCCCTTCACAGCGTGAGATCCTGACCTCCCGCCTGACCGACCGTCCGATCCGCCCACTGTTCCCGGAAGGATATCTCGACGAACTGCAGATTCAGGCAAACGTCCTGTCCTACGATGGTGAAAACGATCCGGACGTCCTCTCCATCACCGCATCGAGTGCGTCACTCTGCGTGGCCCCGGTTCCGTTTCAGGGCCCGATTGGAGCCGTGCGAGTCGGCCTGATTGACGGTGAACTCATCCTGATGCCGACGGTCGAACAGACCAAGCAGAGCTCACTGGATCTCGTTGTGGCCGGAAGTCGCGAATCGATCCTGATGATCGAAGGCTTCGGCGATCAGATCCCGGAAGAACAAATGGTCGATGCTCTGATGTTCGGTCATCGGGCCATCGTTCAGCTCTGCGATCTGCAGGAAGAACTCCGTCGCAAGGCCGGTGTCACTCCCTTCCAGTGGACTGCCCCTGCCGCGAACCCGTTCGTCGCAATCATCCGCAGCGAAGCGGCTTCCAAAATTCGTGCCGCCCGCCAGAACCACCGGAAAGCCGAACGCTCTGCCGCGACATCCGCCGTCCGGGATGAGCTGATTGCCCGTCACTTCCCCAACGGCCAGGACGTGCTGGCGGACGGTCGGACAAAAGCTCAACTGAAAGACGCATTCCACACGGTCGACAACGAAGTCTGCCGGGAACTGACCCTGCAGGGAAACCGTCTCGACGGTCGATCGTTCAACGACCTGCGTTCCATCGAGTGCCTGGTGGACGTGATTCCTCGCGTTCACGGATCCGCCCTCTTCACACGCGGCGAAACCCAGTCACTGGCGACCGTGGTTCTCGGAAGCGTCCGGGATGCCCAGAAGGTCGACAGCCTGATTGAAGAGTCAAGCGAAAGCTTCTACCTGCACTACAACTTCCCCAGCTACTCGGTGGGAGAAGTTCGTCCGATTCGCGGACCAGGACGCCGGGAAATCGGTCACGGGGCTCTGGCTCAGCGTTCAGTGGAACGTGTCATGCCCAAGGCAGCAGATTTCCCGTACACCGTGCGGGTGATTTCTGACATCACCGAGTCGAACGGCAGCAGTTCGATGGCCTCCGTCTGCAGTGCGACACTGTCGCTGATGTCAGCCGGGGTTCCCATCACCCAGCCGGTGGCCGGGATCTCCATCGGTCTCGTCAAAGAAGGGGGACGTTATGTCACCCTGACAGACATCATGGGTGACGAAGACCACTTCGGCGATATGGATTTCAAAGTGGCCGGATCTCAGAAAGGGATCACCGGAATCCAGCTCGACCTGAAGATCGACGGGATTAACGAAGAGATCATCCGGAAAACTCTCGATCAGGCCCGGACAGCCCGTCGTGAGTTGTTGCGGATCATGTTGACGACCATTCGCCGCCCACGGGCCGAACTGCCCGAAACGGCTCCACGAATCGTGTCGATCAAGATCGATCCAGAGAAAATCGGCCTGGTCATCGGCCCCAGCGGCAAGATGATTCGCGCGATTCAGGAAGAATCCGGAACGCAGGTGGACATCGTCGACGATGGAACCGTGACCATTGCCGGCCCGAACAAGGAATCGTGCAGTCTGGCTCTGTCCCGCATCGAAGCCCTGACCGAAGAAATCAAAGTCGGCCGGGTTTACAGCGGAAAAGTCAATTCGATCAAAGACTTCGGAGCGTTTGTCGAAATCGCCCCAGGAAAAGATGGTCTGCTGCACATCAGTGAACTGTCCGACGGCTACGTCAAATCGGTTGGTGATATCGTGAAAATCGGTGACATCATCGAAGTGAAAGTCATTGCCGTGGACGACCAGAATCGCGTGAAACTGTCACGCAAAGCACTGCTCGCCGAGAAGGCTCCTGCAGAAACGACAGACGAAGACGATCTCGACGATGACTCGGATGAGTGATCCCGATTTCTGTTGAACAGACCGGGGTGATGAATGAGGCGAAACGCCTGGTTCATCACCCCGTTTCTTTTTGACCATGACGTGTTCTGGACAGAAACGCGTTGCCGCCGAGACAGGACAGTCAACAGGACAGTCAATTCTCGACCAGTTTGGTCATTGCTGTGACGGACTGGCTCGTGGAAACTCCATGTTTCACTGAGAGAAAGACGTTCTTCGCGGCCACACGATCGACCAAACTGGTCGAGAGCAACTTGCGAAATGATTTCCCCGTCCCCGCCACGCGGAGGAGAGCGTTGCATCCATCGAAACGCGCCCCGTCCAAAACAACACGGGCGGACACGCGGTCGAGCAAACGGCTCTACTGAAAGGACTCCATGACAGGGAATTCCAGATATCCCTGATACAGGCCACGTTCTTCATCTCCGATCGGACGAAATCGGAGAATGGCGGTCGCTCCCAGTTTCAATTGAAAGAAGCCGTTCCCGAGATGGCTGAGCGACGCGGAACTCACTGGCGTGGTCAACTCAATCGTTCCTGCGAGCTCACGCTGTTCGGTGGTCTTCTGGAGGAGATGGATCTGACCGTCCAGGCCGACTTGAATCGCCTGGGTTTCTGAGGAGAACTCTTTCAGGCGGACCTCTGGAGACAGAGTGAACACTTCCCCCTGAACGGTCAGCGCCAGTCGGTTCTGGTCGTCGAGCCCGAATTGTCCGTTCCGGGTCAGGAATTCTTCTCCGGCGTCATTCCGCACACAGAAAAATCCAGGCCCGGCGATTGCAAGATCCAGCGGAAAATCCGTTCGGCGCCGTGTCATCTGCAACAGATTGAGCTGAGTCTCCGGTCCAGTCAATTCCTGGTTCTGTCTCTCTCCGATGGTGTACCAGACCGGGGTCAGCGGAACATAACCTGGCGTGTTGAGCATCAGCCGGTTCTGCTGGCGGAACTGCTGCTCCGCGTCACGTTGGCGTTGTTCCGCCGATTCCTGTCCCGGCATCTGGGGAATCGCCGGAGGATCCAGCGAATCCCCCGGGTGCGGGACGAGTGGGCTGGCGTTCGTGACAACCGGTGGCGGGCCACCAAGCATCCGCCACATTTTCAGAATGCCATGGGCGTCATTCCGGTTGACGTCCTTCAGGGACTCAAACCAGGTCTGGCGTTCCTGAGCACTCAAGTGAGACAGTTCTTCATCAATCAGTTGCTTGATGACCTGCTGATCGACGTTGGGATTTCCTGTCAGTGGACTCGCTGTTCCCAACGGCAGCTGCTGTGGTTCTGAAGCAATCTGTGTCGGGGTGATCGGCGCGCCGGCAACGGGCCGGGCTTCCGACGTGTCCATGGATGTCTCCATGGCCAGGGCGTTCTGCAGGGGATGCAGAGTCCCCTCTTCGTCAGACAGCGCCGGATGCGAATTCCACACGAAATTCGACGAAAATGTCGGCGAAAACAGCGTTGCCGGCGACTCCTGGACATAAGGGGACGAGACGGGATGAACCAGGCTGGTCGGAGTGGAATGGTCTCGCCAGAGGGTTTTGTGCCCCAGCAGTAATCCGACCCCGATCCCGAGAACTGTCCCTGGAATCAAGTTTGAGCGCATCAAATTCATGCCAGCGTCCCTGCGTGTTCCCATTGGAACAACCTGCGTCTCCTGTCTGTCAGTGGTGAAACACCGGTCTTTCACCAGCAGTTCTCGAGACGCTCTGCGTTCAAGGCTTTCCAGATCCCCCACGAAAACGGATCGATGACGGATTCACTCGCAGTCGATGACTGGAGTCCCACTGCGGTCAGCTGCATTGGTCACCTCTCGGTTTCCGGGCGTTTCCGGCTGACAGAACAGTAGAAAATCCCCCAAATTGCCGCAAGCCGGGTCTGACGGCCCGACCAGTCAGCAGAGAAACGGTTTCCATTCGACGCAGTCTGAGGTGCCTGCCACGGAACCACACAGCCTGCAGATCCACGATCTTGCCGCCACGCTGCGTTCAAGACGGAGGGGCCACGACGAAATCACGTCTCTTCCCCTGAAAACTGAAAAAGCCGGCATTCGTCAGGGGAATGCCGGCAACGGGACGTTCAGCGCGTTCCCACGTGGTTACCGAATCAGATTGGTCAATTCCTGAAGAATGTCATTCGAGACCGTGATCGTCCGGGAGTTCGCCGAGAATCCTCGCTGAGCGATAATCAATCGCGTGAATTCGATCGCGATGTCGACATTGGACTGCTCCAGGTTTCCAGAACGAACCAGCCCATTTCCATTCGCTCCCCCGGCACCATACTGAACGTCGCCGCTGCTCAGGCTGGAGATGAAGAAGTTATTTCCGACCGCTTCCAGCCCTTGCGAGTTGCGGAATGATCCGATCGCCAGCTGGGCAATCGGGAACTGGGCACCATTGCTGGCAATTCCTTGAATGATTCCTGATGTGTCGATCTGCACCGACGTCAGAATTCCGTTGGTATAGCCGTCCTGCGATGCAGAAATCGACGGATCCCCGGAGAAGGAATACAACCCCCCTCCGGCGGTTCCGCCACCGTCCATCACCACCGAGAAGTTCACAGGCTGAGTCTGTCCAGCGAACTGAATGCTCAGTTGAGTGTCGCCCGCCGTCGTGAGAAATGAACCATCGGGACCGAATGAAATCCCATTCACATTGCCGTCCAGGACCGTACCGGTCGCGGCGTCAATGACGACTCTCATATCCCAGGTTCCATCAGCCTGACGCTGAAACTCGTAGTTCACGGTATGAACGCCCCCACTCGCATCGTAAACCGGGACACCCCCTCGAACGATGGCCCCATCACTCCCCTGCTGTGTCACGACGAACGGATTCGACCCAAATGACGCGGAACCGGTATTCCCCGCGGGACTCTGCAGCGACAGACTCAGATAAGAGGTCCCCCGATCATCAGCGGTAAGCGACAGTCGCCCATCCGCTCCCAATGCCGCGGTCGCATTGGGATAAGCGGAATTCAGCGCGGACAAAAGATCGGCAACCGTCGACGTTGCGGTGACGTTCAGACTCGTCGAGACCGCTGAACCATCCGCCGCGGTCCCGGAGATCGTGAGCGAATCCCCGGCGGTGAAATTGGTACTGACGAAGTCCAGATCGTTCAGCAGTGTTCCGGATGTCGCAGGTGTTCCGCCGGCAAGCCAGGGGGTTGTCGTGAGTGTCTGTTCCGCCGGCAATTCTCCATTGGCAGGGAGATTCCCCGAAATGTATGCGTTCTCAGTCGCCCGCCCCGGAACATTCGCTCCGAGGGGAATATGAATGTTCGAATCCCCCACCGTCTGAAAACTCGGGCCCGTCGTGTTCGCCTGACCGACGGTTCCAAAACGCTGGACCGGGTATCCGGTCCCCGTATCGACCAGCAATCCGTTCTTGTCGATCTGGAAGGTTCCCGCCCGCGTGTACAGATTCTGCGTCCCGTTGTTCAGAACGAAATAGCCGTCACCATCGAGCGCGAGATCCAGTTCGTTCCCGGTCGCCTGCATTCCGCCGCTGTTCATATTGGTGCGGATGGCGGATAACCGACTGCCGGTTCCGATCTGCGTCGGATTCGTTCCCCCCGACACTCCGGGAGTCCCGGCTGACCCGGCACGTAATGTGTCATAAAGAACGTCGGCAAAGACAGCCGTCCGTTGCTGATAGGCAACGGTATTCAAGTTTGCGAGGTTGTTCCCAACCACTTCAATCATTTTCTGATGAGACTGAAGACCAGTCACACCGGTGATCATTGCATTTGCCATCGCGGGAATCCTTCAAAATCATCTGCCTGACGACCGGACGACCGGAACGGCGTTTTACAAGTACGCTGCACGGACGTCTCGACCAGGAGATGAGACGTTGTCATTGCCTGTGAATGTGTGAGTCAGAGAACGAGGAAATCTTGAGCAAGAAAATCTGGGGAGACAGGCACGGCTCACTCAAGGAACCGACGGTCTCCTGCATTGAACTCTGTCTGTCGACAGGGGTGCGCCGTCAACAGGGGTGCGCCGTCGACAGACAGTCCTGTCATGTCTTCCGTCATGTCCATCACGGAACCGTCGTCGAGCTGCCAATTTTGCTGATGTCATCCAATCCGATTTTTTCTCCGTTGATCACCAGAACCAGCTTTCCGTCTGCAACGCTGGCCGATTCCACAATGCCGCTCTGGTCGGATTGTTGAATCTTGGAAAAGTAGGTGACCTGCTTCCCCACCAGGTTCGCTCCCTGGGTCAATGCCTGGAGTTTGAATAACTCTTCAAAGTTCGCATTCAGACTCTCGATTCCACTTAATGTCGAGAACTGTGCAAGCTGCCCAAGCATGTCTTCCTGCTGCATGGGCTCCATCGGGTTCTGATAGGTCAGCTGCGCCGCCAGCAACTGCAGGAACTGCTGCTGGCCAATCTGTGAATTAAATGCTGAAGAAACAGTTGCCATGTCGATTCATCCCTGACTGTCGAGTCCTGATCACAGCGCGCTGCGATCCGTCTGCATCCCGTGGTTCATCTGTTCGTCATCGCCGTGAACAGGAGCGATGACAGCAGCCGTTCACGTTGTGAGGTTTCATCCTGCCAGATCGTTATGCACGAAAATTAATTTCTGGACCGTTCACCGCGCGAACGGTCGGATCGTGTCCAGGCTGTGAGCCGGTTCTCTGTCGCGGCAGGAACTCGGCATCCAGGCGTTTCGGTGTTTCCGCCTGCTGGTCTGCTGTTCCGGCGGACGACTCTGAATCGAAGTCCAGCACGTCAAACTGGGACAGCAGCATTCCATGGTGATCCTGTAATGACTGCTGAATCAGTTCTGATTGCCGATGAAAGAGTCCCCGCGTTTCAGACGAAGCCGCTGCCACCCGGATCGCATAGGAACCGTCAAAATCCCGCTGAATCTCAATGACGACTTCCCCCAGTTCATCCGGAGCAAGCGTCATCTGAAAATGCTGTCGCCCCCCCCGTTCGATCAACTCTGCCTGTCGGGATGTCATTTCAGTCAACGCTGCCAGAACCTGAGTGGACATGCCGGATCGTACTCCTGGAGTGGTCATCGGTCCCGTGAACGACCCGACTCCCGCCCCCCCTCCGGAAACCATTGCTCCGTCAAGATTCAATGATCCCGGTTCGGTCACCGTCCGGGAGAATTCCGGAGACGACGAACCAGAGAGATCCTGCTGGTTCAGGATCTCCCCGTCGGAATCCGGTGCTGAGATCTCCGTTACGCCTGCGGCCAGAGGGAGGGAGACCTCCTGAGTCATGATTCCGGAGTCAGGGGATGGCCCTTCACTGCGATCGATGTTCTGATAATGGAGTATGGCCGCTGAGTGGCCTTTGGAGGCTGTGTGACTCTCTTCGGAAAGAGATTCCGCAGGGGGCGTCTCCACTGGCTGCTTAATCGCCGCGCTGGACATCGTCGACGAGCCGAAGTTCGATCCGGATTGCGATCCGAGCAACCGCTCCAGAGATCCGTCGGCGACGGGTGCCTCTCCATCTGTACTGACTTCGCGCAGCTCCCCCATCGGCGCCACCGGAGGCATCCGGAGTTCTCCGGCAGACAGGGACTGTTCCTCAATCCGCCACCGTTCGGGAAAGACCTGATGAGTAAAACCGGTGAAAATTCCCAGGAAGTCCAGATCCTCCGGTTGCAACAGTTCCAGCTCCAGCTGATTTTGCCTGACCCTCTCGACCACGGCGGCGCCCTCCTGGCCGTCAGCCGGCAAGGCATTCATGGGGGGCAACGACGCGTGATAAGCCAGAGACAACGAACCGCTCTCCTGCCGGCATTAAAAAGGGAACCCAAACCGCCCAGTCGCGAATGACTCTTGAGTCATGCCGCCGGCCTCGAAATGTTCCGGAACTGCTGTCGACATTTCTGAAGACAGCCCTCTCTGACTGCGCACCGGACATCCGGTCTGGATGGAACTCCAAGGTTCAACGCCCTGAAGCAGTTCGTGTACCAATCGAACGCTCATTCACGAAATCACGTGCTCCAGATAGAAACGATCTGCATTTTCCCGCACGACCACTCCCTGCGCCGCGTGAATCAGCTCCCCCTCGCGACAGAGACGGGAAGAAAATTCCGTCCATTCAGGGAAAACTCTTCCAACCATGCAGTGAACGGTGTGAGTGCGACCGGTTTGAAATGACGTGCCGGCAACTCAATACCGGCAGGTCCTGCTGCTGCCTGGCAGTTCAGATTTCCCCACCACGGATGTCCGATGTTTCGGCAACATCTGCAGTGTCTCCGCTTCAGACGCAAATTTTGCGTATTGATCTCACGGGATCGTTTGAAAAGGAAACGATTGAAGCGTCAGAGATTGTGACGAATGTTTGATTGTGCAATGGTTCAAGTTCCCCCATTAAAGTGGTGAAACTCTAGCGATTTTGCCGATCAAGTGAGTGAATTCCGAATTTATCATCACACTATGGTTTCCGTTGCCAATCCCTGAAAACGTGAATCAAGCCGGGTGTCCCTGTTTCCCGATGTCACCATTGGAAATATGGGATTTTCCACCAGGAGTTAGCTGACATGGCGGTCAAGGAATCGGTTCGAAAATGGCTGTCGCTGATGGTGTTTGCACCGCTCGCAGGCTGTGCAACATTTCAGGATGTGCATTACGAACATTCGCAGAAGCTGCGAACCGAGTGTGCTTACTGGCACTATAAATGGACCTGCGAAGGCAGCATCGGCGCCGACTACTCCAAAGGCTGGAAAGCCGGATATCTGGACGTGCTGACCGGTGGGACCGGCCAACCGCCACTGATTCCTCCGCGATGCTACTGGAGCCCCTCTCAGGTCACCAAGCATGGAGACGAAAAGCGGCACGAGTGGTATCTCGGATTCCAGGATGGGGCCATGATGGCGTCATTGGAACCAGACACCCACTACATCAAGACGTGGACTCCACCGGCAACGGTTCACACAGGTCAGTACGAGTATTCGGAACCGAGTGTCCATCTTCCCGCCTCTCCGCCTCAAGTCCCCCCCAGCGAAGCAGGACTGAGCGCTCAACCGGAGAACTGGAATCCCGCATCACCAGGCCACCTTCCGACTGGTGATCCAAGCCTGCCTCCTTCGCCCATTCAGCCGGAACGGGTTCCCTAGGCAAAGATCAGATCCCGGACCGGTCAACGACCCATCCGGAAGACAGGCAACACGGAAGTACCTTCGAAGCCATTCTTAAATCAGCTTTCGTCTCCCCGGCGAAGTCCAGGGAAAGGACGCAACAATGACGGATCGAACAAATACCACCCGACGCCAGAGCTGGGCACTCTTGGCAGTCGTTCTTTACGGAGCGGTTGCTGCGAACGGATGCAGTTATCATTCCATTAAATGTGCCGCGAAGGCCATTCCCGCCAGTCGACTGGATCGCAGTCTGCTGGGGGAACGGAAAGATGCACAAGTCCCCATTCTGCTGTCCGCACTGGGGCAGTCTCAGCCCGACTCTCACCGGGTCGGACCGGGTGATACATTGGCAATCTTCGTCTACGGCGTGCTGCCACCGAGTGTGGACGAAACACCCGTCCTTTCGCAGTATCAGACACTGAACCAGCGGTACTATCCACCCGGCGGCAGCGTCGAGCATCCGTCAACCGGGTTGCCGATGACCGTTCTTGACAACGGTGCCTTGGAATTGCCATTGATTGGGCAATTGCCGGTTGCCGGGCTGACGATGTCTGAAGTTCACGAAAAAATCCGGAAGAGCTATATGGACGCTTCCGTCATCGCGGCCGGACGGGAACGAATTTCTGTGAACCTGATTACGAAACGCGTCCACCGCGTCGTCGTGATGCGACAGGATTCGCCAGCTGAGCAAGCAATCGTCACGAGTCCGCAATCGGTGAATATGATTCACCGAGGATCAGGCGAAGTCCTCGATCTCCCCTCTTACGAAAACGACGTGCTGCATGCGTTGACCGCGTCTGGAGGGATGCCCGGGACGGATGCTGCCCGTGAAATCTGGGTGATTCGTAACTGTGCCATCGATCAGGCAACAGGTGTTTCCCAGACACAGATTGACGGAATGCTGAATCGATACCAGCATGGCGAGCAGTGCGGCCCCAGCGTCGTACGGATCCCACTGTTCGTCTATCCCGGAGAAGCCCTGCCATTCCGCCCGGAAGATGTGGTCCTGAACGCCGGAGATGTCGTGTACATCCCCCGACGAATGGAATACTTCTACACCGGTGGACTGCTGAAAGGGGCGAAAATTCCGCTGCCTGCTGATCAAGACCTGGATGTCATCGAAGCCATCGCACTGGCCACAAACTCCGCCGGAGGTCCTCTGGGTCTGGGAGGAGCAGCAGTGCAGGGAGGATCCCCCGGTTACATCGTTGCTCCGAGTCGTGTGCTGATTCTGCGAAAACTGGCTGACGGAAATCAGATTACCATTCGTGTGGATCTGGATCGTGCGGCGGAAGATGCCAAGGAACGAATCCTGATTCAGCCTGACGACATGGTCATGCTCTACCACAAGCCGACCGAAGCAACCGTCAACGGAGTGCTGACATTCTTCGGATTCGGATTCACGGTGCCGATCGTCCCATAATCGGGTGATCTGACGAAATGCGAAGAGGGTGGCAGAAACCAGTTTGCCACCCTCTTTTTTTGTTGTGAAATCAACGGTGAACACCGCCGGAATCACGCCATCTCTATTTGAAGTCTTTGACCGTCTTCTTTTCGCTGTTCCAGATTTCCGCACTGCGGAAACCGTACGGCGTTGGCTGGAAATCGCCGACCAGTTCAACGTCAGTTCCATCGGCGGGAATCTGATCCCCCAGTCCACTCAGAAAATAAACGCCGTTCACGAGTTCCCGTCGGACACTCTGATTGGTCAGATCAATGGCCGCACCAATCGTCGACGTCATGGATTTGCCAGGCTTGCCATCCGGAAGCTGATAAGACTTCAACCAGATGATGGGCATCATCGGCTCATTCTTCGTCACATCCGGTTGAACATCCGTCGGACGCATGCCAAAAAACCGGTCCTTCTCGTCATAGACACCGGCACGATTCACGACTTCTCCCAGCACCAATGGCTGAGAATCACCAGGCAACGGCAGGCGGACACCATAGACGTCAGAGGTTCCCCAGATGTCTCCATCTGGAATCCCGCGCAGAATTGGATGATCAGCGGCTCCTTCTGCAATCCGCCCGCGTGTACTCTGATGCTTGTGTGAACCATGGTGAGTATGCCAGCGCTCTCCCAGAACAAGCCGCCCGAATCCGTCGGACCATTCCTTCTTCTCTCCCTGATATCCGTTGGCATAGTGTGCCCAGGAACTGTTGTTGGGAGGATTGAATGCGTGAGTCGCCGTCCGGATTCCGATGACCGGCTTCCCGGCTTTCAGGAACGCGTCAACATGCCGCATCTGTTCATCCGGCAGATTCCGAAAGCGTGTGAACAGCACCATCAGGTCCGCTGAATCGAGAGCTTCTGTCCCTGGAATGTTGGTTCCCACATTCGGATTGACATAGCCGGTTTTCGGGTCAATGGAAAACAACACGGTGCAGTCGAAGCCATGTCGTTTGGACAGAATCTTCGCCAGTTGCGACAGTGCTTCTTCCGACCGGTACTCTTCGTCACCTGAAATCAAAACGACCTTCTTTCCTTTGCCGGGTCCGTCTCCACCGGCAAAGTGCAACCAGGGTTGATCCGCTGCCTCTTCCGCCTGAACCGCCGCGACCAGCAGTGTCGACGCCATCAGACAGGCCGCAACCGCTCCGCACATCGTCACCTTGAGTGAACAGGCAAGAGACCGGTCGGGGCGGTTCACACAGAAACGGAGGGGAAACCTCTTCAACTTCTCACTCATTGAGTACTTCCTTACAGGTCAGTGACGAGTCCACATCAACAAGTCACGATATCATCAGGTCGGGCAGAAAAAAACAGAACGGCCGGTTGAATCACCGCCGGAACGCCTCCACGGGACGGGATCGTGACCGTGCATCGCGTGAAAATGCCTGATCAGTTGCTGTCACGGATATCGCCAAATATCCTGAGAACAGAGGCTCGTCTCGATCTGAAGACACCACAGCCGAACGTCGGACAGACCCCATCGGGAGAAACAGGACATGCCAGACCCATCACCAGCGGAGAAGGGTTCCCCCATCGAAATCATCACGGATGAAGACTGGAAGTCCCGCGTCAAAGCGGAAGATGCAAAACTGGACGCGGAAGCGGTCGCTCCAGCACCTGCGACCGCTTCAGACGACGACGCGATCGACGAACCGATGGAACTCCCGGCAGCCAACTTCCTGACTCTGCTGCAGATGCTCTCGACTCAAGCGATTCTCGCCCTGGGATTGATCCCGGGACCTGATGGAACATTGCGGACCGAATTGACCGTCGCCCGACATTTCATCGATCTGCTGGGAGTTCTTGAGTCCAAATGCAAAGGGAACCTGAGCGAACTCGAATCCAGTGTGCTGGAACAGACCCTGCATGACCTGCGCATGGGGTATGTCGAAGCCACACGGCGTGCAAACGCCTGATGAGCACAGCACAGGACAATCAGTCAGTTGGCACCGGCTCGCAGCGACCTCACTCAGCAAGCCCCCGGTGATCGCCGGTCTTCACCAGACGTGTCATCAAGCGTTCAAGCAAAAGGGAGTTTCCTCTGTCAGACAGTTCGGTCAGCCTGACGATCCTTGGAAGTGGAACCAGCGTGGGAGTTCCCATGATCGGCTGTGAGTGCGCTGTCTGCACCTCCTCCGATCCCAAAAACCAGCGAACCCGAACCGGCGTCTGGATCCGCAATGGAGAACGAAATCTTCTGATCGACACCGGGCCGGAATTACGTCTGCAGATCGTCCGTGCGAAAGTCCGGCAAATCGACGGCGTCCTCTACACTCACGCCCACGCCGATCACGTCCTGGGACTGGATGACTTGAGAACATTCTGTTTTCGACGACCTGATCCGGTCCCGTTGTACTGCGAAGAAATCGTCGAACATGCATTGCGGCGCATGTTCAGCTATGCCTTCAGTGACGATGATTCCCTCCACTCACGCCCACGACTGACATTCTGTCGAATTGAAGAATCACCGTTCCAGGCGGCCGGTCTCGAAATTCAACCGCTCCGGTTCATTCACGGACGATTGAACATCCTGGGATATCGAGTCGGTGACGTGGCGTTCTGCACTGATGTCAGTGCCATTCCCGAAGCGACCTGGCCCCTCCTGGCCGGTGTGCGGGTGCTGGTCCTGGGAGCCATTCGGGACGAACCGCATCCGACCCACTTTTCAATCCCGCAGGCTCTTGAAGTTGTCGAACGGATCCAGCCGGAGATGACATATCTGACGCATATCTCACATTCGCTCGACCACGAAGCCACGAACGCCCGACTGCCTGCCGGAGTCGAGCTGGCTTATGATGGACTCACCATTCCCGTACGCCTGCCGGCTGAACAGTCACCTCTGAAATTCTGAGTGCCGGTTCCCCTGAATGACCCCCTCCTCGACCAGTTTGGGCGATCATCTGCCCGCCCGTGTTGTTTGGGACAGGCGCGCATTTCGATGGATGAAACCCTGGTCCCCGCGTGGCAGGAGGTCTGACAGGTTTTACAAAACGCACTAAAAACGCACACGGTGACGGGAACGCACAGAACAATTCTCTTGCGAACAAATCGTCTCGAAGTGACGTGTCATTCGACGGCATCGACCGACTCTCCTGCAGTCAGTAAATCACCGCAGAGCATTGGTCACTTCTCGATAGCATCTGATTGACAGGATTCCAGATCCGTCGAATTTCAATCTGCGACAGACAGCAGAAATTCACAGAAGCAATGTTCTCGTCCGCCGGGCATTCCCAAACGAATCGCACACGACTCTGTTCCTGTGAATCACCTAAGTTTCTCAGCAACTTCACTGCTTCTTCACAGCGTATTCAAAAATTCCTCAATTTCGTCCCGTAGCTTTCCCGCAACTCGGCCGGTGATGAACTTTCGCGGGCCATCCGCGAACTTCGCAGGCACAATGACTTAGAGCAGTTTGCTCGACCATGTGCCCGCGCAGCGCGCGTTTCGGTTGATAAAACGCTGTCCTCCGCGTGGCGAGGACAGGGAAATCATTTCGCAAGTTGCTCTAGTGGGGAACAAAATGAAGATGCGTTCTAATATCGCCCGTTCACAATCAGGCGTCAGGCCTCGACAGGGATTCACGTTGATCGAACTGCTGGTCGTGATCGCCATTATTGCCATTCTCGTTTCGCTTCTGCTGCCCGCCGTGCAGCAGGCACGCGAAGCGGCCCGACGCTCTCAGTGCAAAAACAACATGAGGCAGATTGGACTCGCCGTCCACAATTTTGAAAGCTCCTATAGCCGCCTGCCGCACTCCGGACAGTGCAACAGCACCGGCAATTCAACGACTCAGTATATGACCGAATCGACAGCCACCCTGATGCTGCCGTACATCGATCAGGCAAACGTCTACAACCGTATGGAACATGATATTGATGGCCATGCCAAGTATCATAACGACGGAACAGGAGTGAACATTCACCCTGACGCCAAAGGGGCCGCTTATAACGATCCGGATTATGCGAACACCGTGGCCGCTGCCAAAACACACATTCCAACCTTCGTCTGCCCTTCAACTCCAGTGGATTCCGGAACACGTGCTCCTGATGGTTACGGTGTCTGGGACTACATGTTCATTACCGTCAGCGATATCGTCGACGGCACCGGAATCCGCGGGACCCTGGCTGACACCGTTCAGGGCTTTCTGACCTGCGATACCAAACGGGGATTCGGGGCCATCACCGACGGAACCTCGAACACAATTCTGTGTATCGAAGACGCAGGACGTTCTCATCCAAATGCTGGTGCGTTCGCCTCACTGTCGAACCGTCCCTCTGCGGTCGCATCCGACGGTGTCGCCTGGACCAGTTCTGAAACCGGGGGTGGTCGCCGGATGTATGCCTGGGCCGATCCTGACGCCGTGACGAACGGAATCTCGGGACCAAACAGTTCCACCGGCTCGAAAGTCGCCAAGATCAACAACAATGCCAGCCCGATCGGTGGGCCGGAGGCCTGCAAATGGACCGTGAACAACTGCGGTCCAAACGACGAACCGTTCAGCTTTCACGTCGGGGGATGCCATGCCGTTCTGGGAGATGGCTCGGTCCGCTTCCTGTCCGAAAACATTCACTGGCTGACACTGAAACGTCTGTCCGGATCCCAGGACGGGTTCGTCCTGGCTGAGTTCTGATCGACTGTTTCGACCATGGAAGTCCTCGTTCTCTTTCTGGGGGCCACCAGTGGAGGGAACGCAGGATCCTCAAGGGGATCCAGTTGAGCCTGACACCGTACCGAGTGCGTGATCGATCAGACACGCACCGCACATTCTCATCAGGCGCACTCGAGGACACGACTCGACACCCTGATTCTCATCACAATCTGAAATGACACTCCCTGTCTGACGTTTCAGTTCAGGGAGTCTTTGAAACTGGAGTTTGACGATGTACTGGAAACTGGGGATCGCGGCCCTGCTGATGACATGCTGCTGGGGATGTGGGGGCGTCAGGGTCAAGCCGACCGCAGATCGGGTGCCGCTCTCCGGAGCAGTGACCTCCGGCGGAAAGCCCGTTACGGATATCAAAATGAGTTTTCTGCCAACTGGCGAAGGACTCCCCTGCTTCGTCGAAGTCAAAAATGGGAAATACAGCACGAATATCGTCCCTGGTCGGTACACCTATCACGTCGACGAAAATTCGAAAAACAAGAAAGCCGTTCCGGTTGCCTTACTGGAGCGAACGCTTGACCGGCAATTCGAGATCTCCTCGTCTGGCGGAACCCAGGATTTCCAGCTCGAATAATCGCGACGACTTCAGGAAATGACCACCCTTGCAATCGTGTCGCCGTGACTCATTTCTCACGGAAGGATCGAACGTGCCGGCAATCGCCCCTGCGATTCGCCGGCATTTTGATTGAGTCATCCACATTGAGTGGCGTGTGGACAATCAAAGTGGTCTTTTCCTATGAAAATTCGAAATTCGAAGCACGAAATTCGAAATAGATCCAAAAGATTCATCACCCAGACAGACCGTCAGGGGGTTTTGAATTTGAAATTTTCGAATTTCATGCTTTGAATTTCGTGCTTCGAATTTCTCTCCGCCAGACCACCGTGAAAATGTCCACACGTCCTGGAGCAGCCCTCATTCCGGTAACTCATAAACCCGGAAGTGCTCATTTTCATACACTGGAACGGCGTGAACGGGACCAAAGCGTCCAGCGAACAGAAAGCGAATTCCCGTCAGGTTTCGCAGCTCCCGGAGCTCTCCCGTGGAAACAGCACCATCCACAAAGGCCGCTTTTCTCCAGCGGGCGATCACCCACTGCCGGTTATTCCACACGACGATGGAATGGGGGTCCTGCGGCATGTCTTTGTAGTTGACGTACTCCGGTCGTCCGGTTTCCCAACGCAAAGCCCAGCTGTTGTTCGTGGCATAGACCAGACTGTCAGTCGGCGTCTGATCCCGGATCCACTCTGCTGCTGAACGCCAGTGTTTCTGCTCGGCCGGTGAGAGTCGACTTGGATTCTGGTCGACGAAGGGAATCGAAAAAGCCAGTCCGACCGCCCCGAGAAAGGTCACCACACTGCCACATTGAGCGCGCCCGGGAGACCGGATGGCGGAGAGTTCTTTCCTCAGGTGCGCAACAGCAGCGATGCTCACCGCAATCGGAAGTAAGATGTCTCCCAGTCGAAACGGATAAAATTTCAACAAGGCGCTCCGCCAACGCACTCCCGGCATCTGATCCAGTGGTCGCGGTCCGAAGCCGATGGCCATTCCCACCAGCACCAGCGCCAGACTGACGCCGACAAACAAACACCAGCGTCGTTGACGTGAAGACCTCTGGGAATCACGCAGCAACAACCCCCAGATGATCAAGAGAGATCCCCCGAACCAGTAGGCTGATTTCGGAAACACCATCGGGTCGAGATGGTGTGACAGCCGGTCAGAGACCTGCAGCGAGGTGGCAATCCGGTTTTCCTCCAATGTTCCCCCGGAGAGTGCTTCGAGAGCGGCCATCAATCCCGGAGCCGCCAGCACCAGGCACAACACACTCCCGGCCATCAATGACCGCCAGGGAGGAATGGCCTGTGCATCGAAGCGACGAGACAGCAGGGCACTGCCGGCCAGACAGACCGCTCCCCAGGCTCCGACCAGCGGATGAAACGAGATCGCCAGTCCCACAAACGCCCCTGCGGAAATCGGTTGACCGCGCAGCCAGTTCGCGACACCCCAGAAGAGAAATCCATAGGCTGGAACCTTGGACTCCATCCCGCCGACGAGCCATTCACCCGAAAAATTCCCGACGGACTGGAGACCGAGAAACAGGGCGAGAGTCGCCGTTCCCGGCCATTTTCCACCCAGCAGTGCCTGACACAGTCGCTGCCACCCCAGCGCGACAATCGTGTATCCGATCACACGTCCGAGAAACGCTGCGGTCGACAGATCAAACCACTGAGTCAAACTCCCCAATGTCGCATAGAAGACGACGTGAGGGTTGGAGGACTCGAGAAACAAATCCCCGGCACACCAGTTCGGATCCCACCAATGCCGGGCTTTCCCCCAATAATGGGGTTCATTGATCGCCGGAATCGGGATCCGCCAGAGCGACCAGGACTGGAGAAGAATCCAGACCCCCGCCAGGTCCGTGAGCCGAACGGAACTCCGATCAGTTGGAACGGATTTCTCCAGCGGAACAGACATCGCAGAATCCGGCATCGCAGAATCCGGGGAGACGTTCACGATTCACCAGAACTCTATCAGGAGAGGAATTCCAATCGTTTTGAAATCACCCCGGTCGCATCGTCTCGAGCGCTCTTGCAAAACAGGTCAGACGTCCTGCCACGCAGGCGCATGCTCGACCAAACTCAGTCCTTCCCGGTCTTTTCTGATCCCTGAATCCTGATCCCTGCCCCCTTGCCGTTCGTTACTGACAAACTGCGAACGGCGGAAACAGGCTGCTCGCTCACTTCTTTTTCTTTTTGGCAGCCGCTTTCGCAGGAGTCTTCCCGGACGTTGCCTTCTTGGCTGTGGCGGCCGGAGTTTTGGCGCTGGCGGCTTTCTTGGAGGCAGCAGCAGCCCCTTTCGTGGCGGGAGATTTGGCGGAAGCGTCACTCTTCGCTTTGGCCTTTCCCTTCTTGTCAAAAATCTGATCCCAGTTTTCCCAGAACTTTGGTGTCGCTCCGGTTCGAACAATTGGACCGCTCATGTTGGAATCTTTCCTTCGATGCAATTCCCGTCATGGGAAAGTCGTCTAAGTTTTGCTGCCGTCGGCGAACAGGGCCTCCATCAGGCTTCGCACGATCGTGCGCATGTTGTCCTCTGCCGGGAAGACCTTGTCAAGAAACCGGCCCTGCTGTCGAAAACTTGAGACTTCGCATCCACCTCGCCTTCGCAGAGGTGACTGCCGGGAACGGGCCCCATCGCTGCTCCAGATCCCGTCCACAAACGTCCCTGAAATCACAGCATGATCGAGAAGTAATTCGATGCCGCATTGTCCAGAGCTTCCCGGGTCACAACACGTTCCTGTTCATGCAGTGTGCAATGATTCTCGATCTGACTGATCAGGTCGCGGGGATGACAGAACCGGAATGTTCGTCCTGCTGCCCGATAATGCGTTTCAATCAGGTAGTCGAGCATTGCAGGATCACAGTGAAATCCACGCTGCTGCGACATCAGCTGGAACAACCTCCGGAAACTCGCTTCCGTCGGATTCGGAACTTCAATCTTGTAGGGAATTCGCCGGAGAAACGCCTCGTCGACCAGATCCTTCGGCTGCAGGTTCGTCGAGAAGACAATCAACTCGTCGAACGGCACCTGAATACTTCGTCCACTTTCCAGGTGCAGATAGTCGTAACGCTGTTCCAGAGGGACGATCCACCGGTTGAGAAGCTCGTCAATCCGCATCCGCTGACGGCCGAAGTCGTCAATCAGCAGGGTTCCGCAGTTCGCCTTCATCTGCAACGGAGCCTCTCCGGCCCCCGCGCGGCGGATGTAGGTGATTTCGAGATCGTCCATGCGGAGTTCTCCCCCCGCAACGATCGTCGGCCGTTCAATCTGGATCCAGCGGCCGTCGATCAATTCCGGGTCGGCTCCGACAACGGGTGCCGGTTTATGGCGGTTCGGATCGAACAGGCGAATGATTTCTCCAGACGCTGTGATCGTGCGGGGGATCCAGATCGTATCGCCAAACGATTTGGTGACACGTTCCGCCAGACTGGTTTTTCCGTTTCCAGCAGGTCCGTACAGAAACATGCCCCGGCCAGAATGGATCGCCTGCCCCAGGTTCGAAACCAGCTCGTCTTCCACCTGAAGATCGCCAAACGCCGATCGAATGGAAGAGAGTGGCGGCTTGCGACCGGCAATCGATTGAGCCGAAACGCTTTCGATATACTGATTCAAAGGAACCGGTGCGGTTCCCATATAGGAACTGTTCGCCGCGATCGTTGTCGCGCGTCCCCGACCTTGATCGGTCAGATCGTAAAAGTAATCTCCCCCCATCGCAGAATTCCGGTAGGAGACCAGTCGTTCCCCTTTGAGCTGACGCAGAATTCCTTCGACCAGCGGAAATTTCAGTCCCAATGTGCGGGCAAGATTGTACCCCGACTCGATTCCCCGGATCGATAACGTCTTCAGCAGAAGATCACTGACCTCATTGGGAAACAGCCCGGCCCCTTCCAGCGTGTCGGGAGCCATTGGAAGAAAACGCCCTGCCCGACCGCGGGCTTGTGCGTCGAAGACGGGATGGGCCGGTACCGCTGTTGGAAGCACCGTTTTCGTCGGGCGAAGCGCTGCAGCCCCATGATGATCCGGTCCATGGAGTTCATGCGGAGAAACGGGAGGCTCCCCCCGAAAAGGACGGACAGGCTGATCAGACTTGTCAGAGTAGCCCCCCAGACTCTGGGTTGGGCCGGTACTGAAACCAAGGCTGCGTAAAAGGTCATCGATTTCAGACATGCCTGATCCCATGTATACTGCAGAGCGTCCACTGTCTCCGGTTCCGTCTTCCGACAACTTTGTCTCAGACTCTCAGCAGGTCGTCGACAGGACTGAAAGTTTTCAGAAATCGATGGTCTGTTCGTGGATTGCAACTGGCATGACTCCTACATTCGGACCGGCATGGTGAAACCGCCCCGCCCGGCACCAGGGACTTTTGATACGTTTTCACATGATGGATTCTTCACAACCGGTCGCTCACCCCGAACTCGTCGCTGCCTTGAAGCAGTTCTGGGGCTATTCAACATTCCGCCCGCTGCAGCAGGAAGCCATGCAATCCATCCTGGCCGGGCGGGACACGCTGGTGGTCCTGCCGACCGGCGGGGGAAAGTCGTTGTGCTATCAGGCTCCCGCACTCTGCCTGGACGGAACCGCGGTGATCGTGTCCCCGCTGATTTCGTTGATGAAAGATCAGGTCGATGCCGCGCAAGCCTGCGGAATTTCCTGTGCCCTGCTGAACAGTTCACAAACGCCGCAGGAACAGAGCGAAACCATCGCCGCCCTGAAACAGGGGCGCGTCAAACTGCTGTATGTCTCGCCGGAGCGACTCGTTCAACGGGAGTTCCTCCGTCTCCTCGAATCCGCGAAGGTCTCCTTCTTTGCGATTGACGAAGCGCATTGCGTCAGCCAGTGGGGACATGACTTTCGCCCCCCCTACCGGCAATTGAGCCTGCTGCGGGAGCGTTTTCCGCAGACGGGGGTTCACGCCCTGACCGCCACTGCGACAGAACGTGTGCGGGACGACATTGTCCATCAGTTACAACTGCAGACTCCACACACGCTGGTCGGCAATTTCGATCGCCACAACCTGTCATATCACGTCCGGCGAAAAGGACAGATGGAAGAGCGGCTCCGCGAGATCCTGAACCGGCATCAGGGAGAATCCGGAATCATCTACTGCATCACCCGGGCAGACGTCGAACGCTGGACGACTCGACTGCGGGATGCGGGACATCGGGTCCGGGCCTATCACGCCGGATTGAGCGACGAACAGCGACAACGGAATCAGGATGCCTTTATCCGGGACCGCTGCGACGTCATCGTCGCCACTGTCGCTTTTGGAATGGGGATCGATAAATCCAACGTCCGGTTTGTGATTCACGCCGGAATGCCGCAGTCTCTCGAACATTATCAGCAGGAAAGCGGTCGGGCAGGACGAGACGGGTTACCGTCCGACTGTTATCTCTTCTTTGGGGGGGACGATCTCCGAAAATGGCAGCAGATCTTTTCCGACCAGTCTCCCGAACTGAAACGGAACTCCATGCGGTCCGTCACCGCAATGGTGAATTTCTGCGAAGGAATCGATTGCCGGCACCGGATGCTGGTCCGCCATTTCGGACAGGATCTGGAAGAAGACTGTTCCACCCGATGCGACCTGTGCCGGGAAAACCGTCCTGTTCTGAATGACTCCCTGTTGATCGCTCAGAAAATTCTTTCTTCCATCTACCGGCAGCAGGAACGGTTTGGTTCCGACCACACCGTCCGGGTCCTGCGCGGCGGACTCGACCAGAAAATTCTCGACTGTGGCCACGATCGGCTCTCCACCTGGGGACTGCTCAAAGAACACAGCAAAGAACTGATTCTCAGCTGGATTGGTCAACTGACTCAGCAGGGATTCCTGATTCGCGATCCGGAGAACAATGCCCTGCGGATTACAGACACCGGGCGGGAACTGCTCAAAGGGGGGCAAGCTCCCAAACTCCTCGGCCCGCCGAAAGGGGCGGCACGCGATTCGGAAACGGCACGCACCGGCAAATCGCACGACTCCCAGGACAGCGCGGATCCTGGACTGTTCCAGCGACTACGACAGGAGCGAACGGAGATCGCACAGGAGCGAGGTGTCCCCTCCTATCTGATCTTCAACGACGCCACCTTGAAGGCACTCGCGGCGCAGCGCCCCGTCTCCATCGAGAAATTGCTCTTCGTCCCCGGCATCGGGCAGAAGAAAGCGACCGACTTCGGGGAACGGATCCTGCAGGTGATTCAACAACACTGTGCAGAGTTTGAACTCCCTGTGGAACAGGAACAGATCCCCACCGCGCCCGTTCCGCGACCAGCCCCGGCGACTCCCACCGCCGGAGCACTCGCTGCATTTCCCCTCTTCGCTGCAGGTGTCAGCGTGGCCTCGGTGCAGGATCTGACGGGAAAGACCAGAGGAACGGTCCTGGGCTACCTCGCCCAGTATCTCGAAACCGTTTCTCCGGAGAAGTTGAACTGCTGGGTCGACGCCGAGTCAGAACGCCGGATCAGTGAAGCGATCGAAGCCGTCGGATCCGACCGGATGAAGCCGATCTACCTTCACCTGCAGGAATCGATTGATTATGACACGATTCGCCTCGTCGTCTCGGCGCGCCGATTCCAGCCTCAGACAAACGATCCACACCACGCATTGAAAGAATCGTGATGATGCCCAGCGAACTGACTGACTCTCAGCGTCACGCGATCAGTGAAGCGATTTTCACAGGCCAGAAGATCACCGCAATCAAACTGTATCGGGAAGCCACCCGTTGCGGGCTCGCGGAATCCAAAACATTCATCGACCAGTTGGAAGACGCACTCAAGAAAAACCAGCCCGACGGATTCCGATCTCTCCCCAACTCCGGATGCGGATCCAGCGCTGCACTCTTTTTTGCTGGCGTGCTGGTTCTGCTGGGACTGATTCAAGGCTGCTTTTAATGTAACGTGCTTTACCAAGTGGAGCCCGTGCAACGTCCATCTTGATAGATGAAACGCTGGAAACCGCATCGCGGGAAACTCATTCAGCAACTCCAGTCAATCCGGGAGACGCACCCGATCGGCGCAAAAGTGGAACATAGAATCCTCGCCGCGGTCACGATGTGATGGAGACGCAAGCGGTGAAATGTCGCTGAGTCAAAGGAACTCAATGCAATGGAGTCACACCTCAATCAAAAGCGATTCCCCTTTAAACTCGACGTCGATCGGGTGCCATACAGTAAAGATCTGTATTTAGAATGTTGCAGGTGTGGCGACATCAGTTCTTCCCTGCCTGATGACGATACCTGGTGCTGCAAATGCTCAAATATCCTGTTAGATTCCGGAAGAATAGGGATTAAGTACCCAAAAAAGATCAGAGCATTCGCGTACAGTCCGCGTGTGATCAAGGAGCTCACCCCGAGAGCTTCGTTGAGTCCATTCCTTTTCACATTCCTCTTGCTCTCTCTGTCTCTGTTCGCACTCGCAATGGTCTTCGCGGGTCTGCTCATCCTGACGTTTAACGCTGCTTGATCGGTGCGGCATTGCTTACTCCTGAATCCCAATTGAACGAGGAGCGCATGCCATGTTGTCAAAAGCGGAGTATTGGATCCTTGACGCGCTCGCCACGGGAGGCGTTCGCATGGATTGGCTTGTCGCGCAGCCAGAGGCTCTTCAAGTGAATTACTTCACGGAGCCCCATCCGCTGCCGCAGGAAGAAATCCAGCGTGTCATCCTCTCTCTGTGCCAACAAGGACTGATTGAAGTTGTCGCGAGTCCCGATGATCCCCGATCGAAATCCTTCGCTCGACTGACAGCGGCGGGAGGAGTCGCATGGGAGTTGTGGGCAGAACCAATCTGGGCACTCTATTGCGAAGAGGTGGGCGAAGAAGATTTTACATACAGTTCAGCAGAACCAAGGGTATTGCTTCTGCGATTCAATGCGCAGAACGAGGAACGCTTGCAGCAGGCGGTCTACAGAAGTTCACAACTTTACGAACATCGTGTCATCGGTGTTTCGTCCATCGAGCCGCTGCAGCCGTGGGAGCTGTTTGACTGGAAGAGTCTTCCGACCGGTGTCACCCAATTGGTGCTGATGCGTTTCGAAATCGATCAAAGCCCCTTCCCATTCCGGCATGAATGGGATCGAGGTTTTCACCAATGGAGAACACGAGGATTCAACTCCTCAGAATGTCTGCATCTCGAACAATGGTGACGTGGGAATTCAACAAGCCCAGGGACCGGTGGAGCGATCGGCGGAGCTCGCTCGATGCTGATAAACTTCTTCAGATTGCGAACACCGAATTCACCGACGTGCACTGAGAAGCGATGTCGATGGACTTCTGCATGCAGCGGGCGTCAGTTCGTCACTTTTCCCTGGCGGAGTTTTGCTTTGGCGCGGTGCAGAGTCGGGCCGATGGCGTTTTCGTTGATCTTCAGGCGGGTGCTGATTTCCTGATAGCTCAGGCCGTCCAGATAGAACGCTTTCAGAATCGCGGATTCGTTGGGAGGCAACTGCCCCATCAATGCCCGAACGTCATCTTCTTCCATCGCCGGGGGACCGGTTTCGCCTCCGGTGATCCGGTTGGCGGCGGCGGCACTCAGAGTGGAATGGCTTAAGGCCTCTTCCTTCTTTCTCTGAATCAAAGATTTCACGACCACGCGCCGGGCCACGACGACCAGATAGGTCGCCAGTGAGGATTTCCCTTTGAAATGCCGGAGAACGGCGAAATCGTTTTTCAGCAGGGTCAGAAAAATCTCTGAGCAGAGATCTTCGATGTCCGCCGCGGTCAGATCGACACTGCGGCTGTGACTGGTGTGTCGAATCACGTGAATGAAGACGCCGATAAAACGGTCGACGAACTCTTCCCAGGCACCTGACTGGCGGCTCAGGCAACGATCCAGAATCCGGCGATCGACTTCAACGAACGGCACGGTCGGGCCCCGCTCCGGAAGGAAAAAGGTCAGTCACTCATCGATCCCGGGGGTCGCGCGACCTCCCGAGCGGAAACATCTGTTCAGTTTTTTCCGGGTGTGGCAAACGGCCCCGCAGAAAAATGCAGACAGAGCGTCCCTGATTCGACACTCTCAGTTTATGTCGCCAGCCCTGTTCGAACAACGGGGAACTTTGGTTCCGGAATCCGCAATTTCTGAAAAAGTGATGCGGGATTCCGACCGGTTCTCCTGACCGTCAGCATTGACTCATCCGATCAACCCTCTCCATAATCCCGCCGTGGCCTGAGGGTTGCACAAGCACTGCCGTGAGGCACTGTGGGGCTACCCCACGGGAGAATCATTGTTCCGCATTCGGCGGATGAATGATCTCTCGGTACGAGAGTACCGAGCGATCATACGCCACAGGATTCGTTGTGCAGCCCTCGGGCCACATATTCTGGTTGAACCATGGGTTTACTCGACATCGTCCTTCGCCTGCTGGGAATCTCCCGTCCGCCTGCCGAGCAGGAGTCACGGTCACGTGGAGACGTCGCGGCCGAACCCTCCAATCCGACAGGTCCCAGTCTTAACGCGCCAGGACCTACGGTTGCCGCTCCAATCGCCCGCCCCGGCAAAAGCCCTAAAAAGCGAAAATCCGCTCCGTTAAAGACCTCATCCCGGTCCCTGAAACCGTTGCCCCGGCTGAAACACCGGTCGAATCTGATTCCCACCGCAACCGCTCAGGAACGGGTGAAGGGAAAACCTTACCCGTTCGCCTGCACCGGCAGTCGACCAGGGGAGTTCCTGAATCTGTCGCTGGATTGTGATCAACGCTGGCTGGATTACTTTGAACTTCCGGTTTTGAAAACGCCTGAAGATCTGGCGCAATGGCTGGGAGTTCCCGTTGGAAAACTCGCCTGGCTGACACACCGGACTTCACCCGGCCAACGCCCCGAAACCGTCCAGCAGAGTCACTACTCCTATCGCTGGCTGGTCAAAAAGTCCGGGGGACACCGCCTCATTGAAGCTCCCAAACAGGAACTGAAGCGGGTTCAGGGGAAGATTCTTCGTGAAATTCTGGACCATGTCCCTGCCCATGCGGCCGCCCATGGTTTTGTCGCAGGTCGGTCGATTGTCACGAACGCGGAGCCACATATCGGACACGGAGTCGTGTTGAAGTTCGACCTGGACAACTTCTACCGCACCATTCGCTATTCGAGGGTGGTCGCCATCTTTCGAAGTCTGGGTTACAGCCGGGAAGTGGCGATCTGGCTCGGCCGTTTGACGACGACGTCGATTCCATGGAACCTCAACTCTCCCCTCAAAAGCTGGGAGTTGAATCCGTATGCGTCACGGCATCTTCCACAAGGGGCTCCCACGTCACCGGCACTGGCCAATCTGTCGGCGTTCGGGCTGGACGTCCGACTCGATGGTCTGGCTCAGGCCTATGAAATGGAGTACACGAGATACGCGGATGACCTGACGTTTTCCGGTCCCGGAATCGTGGTACCGGCCCTCTCGGAATTCATCCCCCTCGCGGAGCGGATTATCCGCGATGAGCGTTTCGTTTCCAAACGGGAGAAACGCAGGGTCTGTCGGCGAAGCTCACGCCAGTCGGTGACGGGTGTCATCGTCAACGAGAAGCGAAACATCTGCCGGGAAGACTATGACCGGTTAAAGGCGACTCTCCACAACTGTGTTCAAAAAGGCCCTGCCAGTCAGAAGCGCAATGTGGAAGGGGACTTCACGGCACATCTGCAGGGACGCATCGCGCACGTTCGCCAGCTGAATCCCCAACGTGCGATGAAGCTGCAGCAGATCTTCGACAAAATCAACTGGGCACGCTGACCGGAACGGTGGTTTTCCACAGATCTGATCTGCAGACAACATCCTGTCGATTGGGCATCTGGTCCCTTCCGTTTTCGATTCCTGAATCTGGAGTTCTGATGCTGCCACGTCATCCGCTGGGACGAACCGGTCTGCAGGTGTCGACACTGGGGTACGGCAGCATGGGCCTGCGTGGCCCGAAAACCTGGGGAGTGCGGACTGTCAGTGACGCCGATGCCGAGGCAATGCTGAACGCCGTCCTGGATGCCGGAATCAACTTCATTGACACCGCTCCGGATTACGGAGTCAGTGAAGAACGCATCGGGCGGTTCATCGGAACACGGCGCAGCGAATTCATTCTGGCGACGAAATGCGGGTGTGTTCCGATCCAGCATCATGATCATCTGGAAATCGCTCACCACTGGACGAAAGAGGTCTTGCAACGGAATCTGGAGACCAGCCTGCAGCGGTTGCAGACAGACATGCTTGACCTGTTGCAGTTTCATGGTGGGAATGCGGAAACTCTTCAGCGGACAGGTCTCATCGATCAGTTGATTCGGTTTCGCGAACAGGGTCTGATTCGGGCGATCGGAGTCTCCAGTTCCCTGCCGGAACTCGCTGCGTTGATTGACCTGAACGTCTTTGACACGTTTCAAATTCCGTATTCCTGCCTGGCGCCGGAACATCATGAACTGATCACCCGTGCTGCCGAAACGGGAGCGGGGATCATCATTCGTGGAGGAATCGCACACGGCGGTCCAGAGGCCGACATTCAGCGACCGGCACTCAATTCCGTCTGGGCACAGGCTCATCTCGACGAACTGCTGCCAGCAGGCATGAGCCGGGCGGAACTGATTCTTCGGTGGACTCTCTCTCATCCCCGCTGCGGGACAGTGATTGTCGGGACTGCGAACTCCAATCACCTGCAGGAGAATGTCGCCGCGGCCGCAAAAGGTCGGTTGCCTGCAGACCTGGTGGAGGAGATCCTGCAGCGCGTCCGGCGCGTCACTGAGACATCGTCAAAATGAATACGTCCCTCCCCTGCCCGACAAAGAGCAGGAGCGGGGGAGCAAGGAGCGGGACGAGCGTTTGATCAGACAGCAATCAGCAGAAACAGGCTGTCAGCTCAGGTTCATCGACTGCAGGAACTCGTCGTTGGTTTTGCTGCGCCTCATCCGGTTCGTCAGCAGTTCCATCGCTTCGACCGGATTCATGTCGTTGAGCACTCGTCGCAGGATCCAGACTCGACGCAGTTCTTCATCGCTCATCAACAGTTCTTCCCGGCGCGTGCCGGATTTGTTGACGTCAATCGCCGGCCAGATTCGCTTCTCGACCATTCGCCGATCCAGGTGGAGTTCCGTGTTGCCGGTTCCCTTGAACTCTTCGAAGATCACTTCATCCATCTTCGAACCGGTATCGACCAGAGCGGTGGCAATAATCGTCAGGCTGCCCCCTTCTTCGACGGCTCGAGCGGCTCCGAAAAATCGTTTCGGATGCTGCAGCGCATTCGCGTCGACTCCCCCGGTGAGGATCTTGCCTGAGTTTGGACACTCCGTGTTGTATGCCCGGGCCAGACGTGTAATGGAATCCAGGAAGATCACGACATCGTGACCGTACTCCACCATCCGCTTGGCTTTTTCGATCACCATCTCCGACACCTGAATGTGCCGGCTGGGAGGTTCATCGAAGGTGCTGGAGATGACTTCACAGTGCTCTCCTTTCACCTGGCGTTCCATGTCCGTCACTTCTTCCGGACGTTCATCAATCAGCAGCACGATGACATAGGTTTCCGGATGATTATCGAGAACGGCCTTGGCCATCTTCTGCAGCAGAACGGTTTTCCCTGCCCGGGGAGGAGACACAATCAGTCCCCGTTGTCCCAGACCGATCGGGGCAACGATATCCACCACACGGGTGCTGAGTTCCGCCGGATCACTGGAGAGTTTCAGGCGGTCTTTCGGATGCAGGGGAGTCAGGTCGTCGAACGGAACTTTTTCAGGCACCAGGTTCGGGTCGGCTCCGTTGATCGCTTCGACGCGCAGCAGCGCGAAATATCGTTCATTTTCCTTGGGGGGACGAATCTGACCGGCGACCGTGGCCCCCGTTCTCAATCCAAACCGGCGAATCTGGCTCGGTGAGACGTAGATGTCGTCCGGACAGGGGAGATAGTGATAATCGGGGCTGCGGAGGAATCCGAACCCATCCGGCAGGATCTCCAGAGTCCCTTCTCCGAACATCAGCCCGTTCATCTTCGTCCGCTCTTTCAGGATGCGGAAGATGAGATCCTGCTTTTTAAGGCCGGTGAATTCGCTGACATTCTCCTGCCGGGCCAGTTCGATCAGTTCCTTCATCGTCATCCGCTGCAGGGCGGCGATGTGGATCTCTCCCCGCTTGGCTTCTTCGTACCGGCTGTCTGCCGGATCGTAGATTGGTGACAGGTCATCATCCTGTGCCAGATCCTGTGATGACAGGGCTTCGGAGTCGGATGGCCGTGGGCGGGGAGTTGAAGAAGGGGTTGTTCTAGGCATGATTCACGCTCAATCTCTCAGTCGGAAAGGATGACGGGATTCCCCTGACCAGTGACTGATAAACCGGAGAGGGGACAAGGCGTGCAGATGTTCTTTAAACGGACCTGAAAACGGGGGACGGGGAACGAAGCGACGCATGGTCTGAATCGGCACTTCGGTTGAAAATTGGAGATTACGACATCCGGATCATGGGATCCGTCTTTCATGGAATGTCTTTGACGAACATTTCAATTCGCTCATTTCATGGACTCGCTACTGACAATCGCTCCAGTTGTGGGAAACGTAAGGAGATCCAGTTCGCCAGCCGGCTTACGGAATCGTCAAGTGAGCCAGACTGGTCGAGAATGAAATCCGCTGCGTTTCGTTTCTGTTCCAGTGAGAGTTGACTGGCCTCCCGCCGATCCAGTTCCTCTTCCGTCCATCCCCGTTCTTTCACCCGCTCCAGACGAATGCATTTGGGGACGTCCAGAAAGATGACGGCGTCGCACAGTTCCGCCCAGCCCGCTTCCAGCAACAGTGCTGCGTCCAGCAGCAGCAGATCACAGTCCTGTGCATCCAGGTGGGCCTGCCGCTCATCCAGCAGATCCTGGTGAATGGCCGGATGGACAATCTGTTCGAGCGATTTTCGATTGCGTCTCTGTTCGTCACTCTCACCAAACACCAGAGCCGCAAGAGACGACCGACGAATTTCCCCGATTCTCGCTCCCGCGGTCCCGTTTTCCCCCCCGGATTCCATGATCTCTTTTCCGAAACGCTCAATCAGCTTCTGCTTGATCTCCGCACGGCGCAGGACACGATGCCCTGCCTGATCCGCATCAAGGCGATGGCAACGAAAAATCTGTTGCAAGGCGTTGGTCAGGGTCGACTTCCCTGAACCAATCCCCCCCACGATTCCGATCATCGGAACAGTCGCGGCGGACATGGACTACTCACTAATGGGCTGGACGAAAACGAGGATTGATCTACGTTTGGAATGCAGAATTGAAGTCGTGGCGAAATCAGAGCTGGGGATTGGAATTCTTGAGGGCAGAGACGATCTGCAATTGAAACACGTGATGGGGGACGAACTTTGCCAGTCAGCAGAAACCCAGCAGTTCGTCAGGCAATGGTCGTCACAGCGCAGGTGCCACGAATTTCGGCACCGGGGCGCAGATCATTGAACAAAGAACTTCGAATTTTCCGCAGGGGGAACAATCCATTGGGCGGTCGCGACCGGGGATCCATCCCGGCAAAAGACAGGAATCAAGGCTAGTCACAAATATCGTTGCCAACGATTTTGTCGATGTCAATCATCTCCTGAAAATTTTACAAGTTTCCAGGAAGATCGCAGCCGTGTGCATCTCCTGACGGGCCTCATTCAGGCACTCATTCAGGCACATGTGCGGCGGGAAACTCCTGCCCAAAGCAACCTGCAGGAATGCTCCCCCCTGACCCGCCACGCAAAATGCAGAATTTCATCAATCGGAACGCGTGCTGCGCCCCCATGATCGACCGAGATGATCGACCGAGCCGGTTTATTTCCACTCGTCAGCGAAAATTCTGGTGATCTGAAAATCGCGTTGTTCCGTCGCCCTGGTCGCTGCCGTCCGGTGCGCCCGGATCTGTTCCAGACCGGTGGCGTAGAGATCTTTGTACTGAATCCGGAGCGCTTTCATCGCATAGTCTTCCGCCAGCGAATAATCCTGGTGGTGATCTGCGACGACGGCAAGATTGAAGAGCGCCGCATGGTTGTCCGGTTCTTTCTGAATCACCTGTTCCCACTTCCGCTGGGCGTCATCCCACTTCCCGGACTCCGCCAGAAGCATTCCATCCCGAATCTCCCGCCGCCCCCGAGAGAACGCATCCCCATGAGCCATTTGAATCTGCGACGTCACCTGATGCGGGGTCAGATACGCCACGATGTCCTGCAGACATTTCTGGGTCAACTGCTCCAGAATCTCTCCCTGACTCGGGATCTGGCCCCCTTTGTCAATCAGCTGCTGAAATTCGTGCGAAACCTGATGTTCTGCCCGTACTTCGCCGGAATCGACATCGACTAGTTGAAACTGGACCGTGACGCGCCCTTCCCGCATGGTACTTTCCTGCAGATCCCGCAGTGACCTTCTGCCGTCTTCTTCGACAGGCACATGGTCCTGACCAGGGCGGAACGGAGTCTTCCGGACCTGTTTGTCATCGCAGCGATATTCAATGACGTTACCGACAACGACGCCGTCAATTCCCTGAGCACGCGCAGGGCCAAGCAGACTTTCAAGAGTGGTCGACGATTTTGTTCCGGCAGACGGACTCAGAAAGCTGGCCATCTGAAACGGACTCTGCAGGGAATCCAGCGGAACCACGGAGAAGAAACGACTCTGGCACAGTTCACCACTCAGGGAACTCGAAACCGATTTCCCCTGGTCCCCGGAAAAATCGAGGACCATGATCCGGTCCAGGTCCGAGACATCGACGCCGGCTGGCTGCCAGAATTTCACGACGGCGGTTCGGGCGCATCCCCCACACTGCAGAACCAGACACAGGCACACGACGCCTGAGACCTGCCGCAATCTTCGCCGAAATTGCCGAATCGCCCACATCATCCCTGAACTCAATCCCTGACGGGCTGTTCTTGCCGAAAACGGGGAACAGCACCGGCCCGAATCTGCGGACAGAGCCCCCCTCTTTCGAGTAATATCGGCGGCGCTCCATGATTGGTTCGGAGATTCCTTGACGCCCGGACCAGATTCCTTTTTCCGATCCATTTTACCACCGCAGAACGAAATCGCTCATGTCTCCCAAATGGAATCGGATCCTCACCGGCATTCTCGCAGCCCTCTTTGTGGTGGCAGGACTGGTGATTGGAGCCACTGATTCTTGGGGGAATCTCTGGTGTGGCAGTTTTATTCGCGCCGGAGCACTGCTGGGTGCGTTCTGGATCGGAATGCCCACCAAGGGAAGAGCCGCCGCCTGGGCGAATTTCTCACCCACGTGGATTCTGGCCGGAGCGCTGGGACTGGTCCTGTTCATGCGCGTGGTGCAGCGCCCGCAGGTGCTGATTCCGCTGATCAGTACCGCCGCAGTCCTGATCTGGGTCTGGCCCTGGCTGACCGGCTCCGGACGACCCCGACGTTAGACCGCGTGGACATTTTCACGATGGACTGGCGGAGAGAAATTCGAAGCACGAAAATTCGAAATTCGAAAATTTCAAATTCAAAACCCCCTGACGGTCGGTCTGGGTGATGGATCTTTTGGATCTGTTTCGAATTTCGTGCTTCGAATTTCAGATTTTCATAAGAAAAGCCCACTTCGATTGCCCAGCCTCAGAACTTCCCCAGTCCTTCTGAATCCTGAATCCTGAATCCTGAATCCTGCCCCCTGATCCCTGCCCCCTTCCCGTTCTGCACTGGCAAACCGGGAAGGACTGACACAGCTCTCACTCCGGAACACACGGCTCAACGTGGTAGAAAGCGTTGGTCACGGAAGCGGCTCGAACAGTCCCCGAATGATGGGATCCGCCAGGCTCGTCGCAATTCCTTTCACGCCGGGGAACTGATGATGCTGGCTGTGTCGATGCGGAACCGCGACGGCATAGGCACCACTCGCGACGGCTGCCCGCGCTCCGTTTTCACTGTCTTCCATGACCAGCATCTGTGACGGCTCGACCCCGAGTCGCCGCGCGGCGGTCTGGTAGATCTCCGGGTTGGGTTTCCCCAGAACAACATCTTCCGCTGACAGCAGAAAATCAAAACGGGGCATCAGTTGAAACCGGTTCAGCATCCCCGTCAGGTAGCTTCTCCCGGAACTGGTGGCGACTGCCCGGGGAATCTTCTTCTCGTCCAGCAGATCCAGAAGTTCCAGCAGGCCGGGCATGAGTGCCAGATGGCGATCGAGCAAGCCGTCAAAAATGTCGCCGGATTCCTGTGCCAGTTCGTCAATCGAATCGCTCAACTCCATGATCTCGATCATCACCTGAAAGGCCTCATGAGACCGTCGCCCCATCATGGCGTTGAACAGTCGGGGCGTCGCTTCTTTCCCGCGACGACGCATCAACTCGGTTCCGGTCAGATGGAAGATCTCTTCGGTATTCAGAATCAAGCCATCCAGGTCGAACGCCACTCCCTGAATCGGTCGCTGGTTCCCGGACTTTGCATGGTCACTCACGATTGCACGATCCCTGCTGTCTGATTTTCTCACTGTCTGATTTTCTCACTGTCTGATTTTCTCACTGTCTGATTTTCTCACTGCCTGATTTTCTCACTGCCTGATTTTCTCACTGCCTGATTTTCTCACTGCCTGATTTTCTCACTGCCTGATTTTCTCACTGCCTGATTTTCTCACTGTGTGATTCGTGACGGTCTGATTCGTGACAGCCTGTTTCGTTGCCGTTCTCTCACCAGACAATCGCCCCCCCACATCAGTTCCCTCATTTTTCCTGCGCGGGCTTTTTCGGAGCGGCGGCCGACGTCAACGGCTTCCATTCCAACTTCCGGACCGCTCCCGTGGCATCGTATGTTGCCAGTCCGAACGGACGGCAGAAGACCATTTCAATCCGGACATCGATCGACCGGCCTTCCCGCTCCACATCGACAATCTGTTTGTCATCCACCCAGCAGCGAATCCGCTCGTCGGTCACCTGAATACGCACCTTGTACCAGCGACCGTTCTGAAACTCGATCGATCCGGTGGTTTCGTTTTCCGAAGCGTCCGCACCATCGAGACTCGAGAGTCCCGTCAGCCACCCGCCCCAGCCCCCCAGCACCAGCGAGCAGGAACTCTTTCCCACCGGGAAGGTCGCCGTCGCGAAGAAGTCGGCACCATCAATCCGCTGTGCTTCATATGTCAGTTCATAATTCGACTGAGGAAGTTCCGGGCCGGTCCAGATCACACCATTCAGCGGCTCCCCCCGTTCCATGACCAGCATGCCGTCACGGACCAGAACTTTCGCGTCTCCGGTGAAATCGGCCCGCTTCCAGTGACCGAGTGATTTCCCGTCAAACAGAGATCGGGCAGTCTCTTTCCCGGCCCCGTTGTCTTTCTGCGTTTCCGCAGGTTTTTCTTCGGCAGACAAAGAAGAGTGCGGAAGAATCAGCCCCCAGCCGAAGGCACAGAAGACCGCTGTCGTCAGCGATTGGCTGATGAATTGTCGCACATTGACTCCTTCACTGGGAAACTGAGTTTTACGGGACTGTCCGTCAATGATATCAGTCTGCAGCAAAAACGTCCGGGGTTTCGCAGGCCGGAATTCTTTCACTGGGATCGCAGCGGATTTCATGATCTCAGGGAACTGGTGTTGTGTCCGATTTCAACCAGAGATCGAAGAACGCATAAATCTGGGAATTCGAAAGTTCATTCGGGGCATGCTCCGGCCGGTTGGTCATTCCGACCCGATCTGTCACCCCCAGCAGACGATTGACCGCCACGGTGTGATTCAACGCCACCCAGCGTTCCGGGGGATCTTCGGATCCTCCGGAAACCAGAAACGGCCGGGGAGCCATGAGTGCATGGAGTTCATGCAGATTGTGACCGGACGTGATCAGTCTGGGATACAGCCCTGTCGCGGGATTTTCCCGTGAGATCATTCCCCTTTTCCGCCAGACGCCAGGTTCATACCCCAGATACCAGGGTTCCCAGTAGTTGACGCTGCTCCGGGATTCATCGAAAACGATCCCCGGGTCAGACCAGACCGCACAGGCAAATCGATCGAACAGACAGGATGCGAACAGAGCCCACTTTCCCCCATAGGAATGTCCGACGATACCGATTCGATTCTGGTCCACTTCCGGACGTCGGGCCAGAACGTGCCAGGCATTGGCCGCGGCATAGGCCAATGTCGACAGTGGTTGAATCGTCGCCTGCTCCCGATTCGGATAGTACAGCGAATACGTTTGCGCGGCGCTGGTCTCTTTCGTCCCGATGGACAGCGTCACGTAGCCCCGACGCGCCAGCTGGTACGCGAAGTCCCGGAACGGTTCTCCCAGTCCGATGGCCGTCTCCGGTTCGTAATACACCGTAATGACAGCGGGAAGCGGCCCCTTGCTGTCCGGAATCAGCAGGTATCCCGTCGTGGTTTCCTCTGGCAGCCAGCGAAAGCGCACCTGATGCTGCGTGATCTGATCACGTGACGTTGTTTCCAGGATTTCGAAATCCTGGTCGGTGATCAACGGGGGCCATGCTCCCAGCTGTTGATGCCAGTCCGTGAGAATTTCGTTTCGACGGCGTGCCCAGTCTTCCGGAGTGTTGACGGGACGTCCATTCGCAAAGAGCAATGGAGAGCGGTACTCCCCGTACTGTCCTTCCCAGGCGGCCGGAGCCTGCAGGAAGGGCCGCACGTCGACAGTCGGTGCAGCGGATTCCTGAGCCGTCAACGTGGCCGCTCCAATCAAAAACGCTCCCCATGACAACAGCAGTCCGGTCACTCCGGCACCTGACACCGAACTCAATATGGAGATTTCCGATCGCATTTACAGGGTCTTCTTTCTGACGGGAGAGGGGAGATCATCCAGCAGTTTCTGAATGATTTTTTCAGGAGTCAGACGATCACTGTCCGCCTGAAATGTCGTCAGCAGACGGTGTCGCAGCACCGGCACTGCCAGAGCACGGATGTCATCTGTCGTGACATGCACGCGTCCCTGAAGAACCGCCCGGGTCTTGGCTCCCAGAATCAGAAACTGCCCGGCGCGTGGACCCGCTCCCCACGAGAGAGATCTCTGAACAAATGAACTGGCATGTGGTTCGTGCGGTCGGGTCGAGCGGATGAGATCGCGTGTGTATTCGAATACATGATCCCCGACAGGAACTTTCCGCACCACTTCCTGAAACGTCAGGATCTGCTCGGCAGTCAGGACTGGACTCAATGTCTGCTGCGTGCTGCCGGTGCTTTGCTTCAGAATCTGGAGTTCTTCTTCGGCCGTCGGGTAGCCCACGACCACCTGAAACATGAACCGGTCCAGCTGCGCTTCCGGGAGGGGATAGGTTCCTTCCTGCTCAATCGGATTCTGGGTTGCCAGAACAAAAAACGGCTCTGGCAGCGGATACGTCTGTGTCCCGACAGTCACGTTCCGCTCCTGCATCGCTTCCAGCAGAGCGGCCTGCGTTTTCGGGGGGGTGCGGTTGATTTCGTCTGCCAGGAGAATCTGTGTGAACAACGGCCCGTTCACAAACTGAAATGAGCGTTTTCCGGTCTCCGGATCATCCTGAAGAATGTCCGTCCCGGTGATGTCCGACGGCATCAGATCGGGGGTGAACTGAATTCTGCGAAACGACATCTGCAGAATTCTGGCGACCGTACTGACCAGCAGGGTTTTTGCCAGTCCGGGAACCCCGACCAGCAGGCAATGCCCCCGGCTGAAGAGTGAAATCAGCAACTGCTCGACGACGTCATTCTGACCGACAATGACCTGACCGATTTCCCGCCGCAGAGTCTGATACGCCGCGGACAATGACTGGACGGCATCCAGCTCCGTCATCGCGGGTTGATGCTGGCGGTTGTCCTGCCCAGTTCCCAGTCCAGTTCTCTGCCCGTCGGACTGTCGATGCTGATCCGTCATTGTCGAACACACCCTCAAGACCCGGCAGGCAACATTCCGGAGTGCAGACACTCCGGTGAAAACGGGAAGACGGAACTCATCAGTCCATAGGTACTGATCATGGTACTGACACACGGCGTTTCTCTCTACCGCGCCGCAGGGAGTGGACTCATTCCAGTTCCAGGTTCGCCGGCGATTCCACAAGTCCGAATCGGGAGACAGTTTTCCGATCAGACCAGGCAACTTCTGATTCCATGCAGGATCATTGTTCCGGTTGTTCCCGCACGTTGCCGGCAGCCCACAGATCGGAATATCCGGAAGGACACCTACAGGTGGCGCGGAGCGTGTTCTTCCGGCAGGATTTCCGACGGCACATCAGGAACAGCGTCGACGACAGTCTTTTCACCGAAATAGAGTCAAATCAACGGAAAGCCGGAGCGGAAGTCCGCTGCGATGTCCTGACAACATCCTGACGAAATCCCTTTTGCCCGGTCATGTTGTCTTCGCCATTACCAGTGCGATCCGGCGGACTTTTCCCTGACACGCGAAACCCGGCGGCCAGTCCGTTTCGCCGGCAGGGTGCATCGGCCACTCTTTTCATTGACGTTGTTGGAATGCCACAATGAGTTTGACTGTCGACGGTCACCCGACTGAAATCCAGCAGGATTCCACTGTGGAAACACAATATGTCACCGAGACCGGGGAGGCGAACGTCGCCCTCCTGCAGGATCGCACTCCCCAATGGATGCGGTCCTCATCGGCCAGCGTCCTGCTGGTCTTTGTGCTGGGGGTCCTGTTCCTCTTTTCGTCAGTTCTGCCGGTCTGGCATACGGACCTGTGGGGACACCTGAATTACGGCCGCTGGATTGTGGCTCAGAAATCGGTCCCGACACTGGAACCGACTCTCCCCCTGTCCAAAGGAGTTCCTTTTGTGGATCTTGCCTGGCTCAGTCAGGTGCTGGGATTCACGATGATTTCCAACTTTGGAGTTCCCGGGATTCAGTTCCTGAATGGACTCGGAATCACGCTGGCCGGCGGATTCCTCACCTTCACCATCTTTCGACGGACGCAGAGTCTTGGCGCGGCGCTGTTGACACTGTTCGCCTTCTATTGGGCAAGCTATCAGCAGTTACTGGTCGTCCGCCCGCAACTGGGAGGCATGGTCTGCTTCGTCCTCGTGTTTGTGATGGCCACGGCTCCGCAATGGAAACGGCGGTTTCTGTTCCTGATCCCTGCGGTCTTTGCCCTGTGGGCCAACCTGCACGGATCCTTCATCATGGGACTGATTCTCCTTGGAGCGATCACCGTTGGCCGAGGTGTCGATGTCTACCTGCGAACCCGCCGGCTGAACATGGTCTTCGCTGAAACGGGCGTCCGGGGACTGATTCTTGCACTCGAACTCTCGGCACTGGCGATTCTCCTCAATCCGTACGGAATCGGTGCCTACACCGAAGCCCTGACGTTCTCCCGCAACGAAAATCTGCAGTCGCTGATTGAATGGGATCCCATGACGCTGCGCATGAAGCAGGGGCGCGCGGCCTTCGTGCTGGGACTGGGATTGATTCTGCTGTACCGATTCAGTCCGCGAAGAGTCACTGTTCGAGAAGTGCTGCTGCTCGGGGGCCTGACATTCTGCATGCTCTGGTATTCCCGCATGATCGTCTGGTGGGCTCCTGTCGCGGCCTATTCTCTCGGGCTGCACGCCGCCGCTGTTTACAGACAGTGGAAGAAATCTCCTCCAGCTGAACGCCGGGTGGGAGGACTGTGGAGTGTCGTCGCAGTGGGAATTGCCTGGATCGCGTTTGCCTATACTCCTTTCGGAATGCGGTTGCTGCACGGGGCTTCGAAAGATCCGGCCTTCGCCGACAAGCAATTCCGCCAGTCTCTGTCCCCGCTGACTCCGATCGACATCACCAGCTATCTGAAACGCAATCCCCCCACCGGTCTGGTCTTCACTCCTTACGAATGGGGTGACTATGTCCAATGGGCCGGTCCGGAAGGGATTCAGGTCTACGTGAATTCACATGCCCATTTGATTCCTCAGGAAATCTGGCAGGATTACCTGCTGATCATCCGGGGAGGGGCCGGCGTGGAAGATCGACTCGATCGCTACGGCGTCAACACCGTCGTCGCGGAGAAGACAGAAGGCAAAGAGCTGCTGGAATCGATGGAACGACTGGCCAGCTGGGAAAAGAAATACTCGGATCGACGAGGGGCAGTCTTCGTCCGGAAAACGGCGGCCAAAGCGACACCGGAAAATGAACCGGACGTCACGGCTTCCCACTGATCAGATGGAGAGTTTCTCCATCTGGCAATGAGGCCGTGAGCGGCGCTCATGTTGGCAACACACTTTCATCAGATTCCAATCATGAAGTCTGACAGTCCTATGAAAACGCGATACACCTGGAAATCGATTCTGCTCACTCAGTGCCTGCTGGTCGCCGGCGTGGGACTCGCCCTGTTCCTGGCGGACGCGCAGGCACGAACCATGCTGCGCACCGAGCTTCCCGGCGGAGAAGCGTTTACACCGGTTCCCATTCCGCGTGAGACACCGATTGTGATTTCCCGCCCTTACAATCGCCCGGACTGGATCTCGAATGAAGATCTCGCCCAAGTTCTCGACCTGACCCAGCCCCGGTTCAACCGTTCGAAGATGAAGCCCAACTTCGTCGAACACGCCTTGCGAACCTGGGGAGTCGATGCCACGTTCCAGAACCCCGAGGTTGCCTCGGGTCAGGAGATGTTGAGTTTTCTGACAGACAACGCAAGCTTCATGGACTCATGGGGAAAAGAGGTCGCCCCACTGCTGCAGGAACGATCCAAAGGGATCGGCATCCACTGGGGAACCGATCCGGGAGCCTCGTATCATCACGACCATCTCCTCGCCTGTATCACCGAAGCCGGAGCTCCATTAAACACGCCGGTCTTCGGACCGACCCGTCGCTCGGCCACTCTCTACGACGTGATTCAGGAATCACTGCGGGATTTCCGGCTTGATGAACGGGAAACCGAATGGACTGCCATGGCCTTCGGGCTCTGGATTCCTCCCAGCCGGGAATGGATCGGGTCCGGAGGACGCCAGTATTCCTTTGACCTGCTCGTGGACCGTCTGCTGCGAGGCGAAAAGAAGATGGGCGTCTGTGCGGGAACTCACCGGGTTTACTCGCTGCTGCTGCTCGTGCGTCTCGACGATGAATATGACATTCTGAGCGACAACTCCCGTGAGCGGGCGTATCAGTATCTTCGCGAAGTTCGTGATGCGATCACGCTCGCCCAGTTCGAAGATGGACACTGGAGTTCCGACTGGCCACGGGGAGCGGAGGCCGTCTCGAGCCCTGTCGATGAACCGGAATTCCGCGCGGTGATCGCCACCGGGCATCACCTGGAATGGATGTCGATTGCTCCACAGGACCTGCTGATTCCAGACGAACAGATTCAGAAGGGGATCCAGTGGATCGTCACACACACGAAATCACGATCACTCAAACAGATCGAGGATCACTTCACTTTCTACAGTCATGTGGGGGCCGCCCTGTGCAACTGGCGTCAGGTGCGCCCGGCCGATTACTGGCGCGAGTGGGAAGCGACGCATCCTTTTGATCCCGCCCGGGAAGCCAGCCGAAAAGCTCCGGCGGTTCAGGAAAAGTCCGCACCGGCAGCAGAACCTGTGAAGAAAGAAACTCCGGACCAGGCTCCCTCGTCGGAAACGGAATCCGCCGCGCAGGACACGGCACCGGTCACTACTGAGATCTGACACGCAGCAGACATTCATCCGCGATGGCCCCCCAGTCGATTTTCGACAGGGAATTCAGCAGCAGTTCGCGATGCAGTCCGCTCATCTCGGTCAGCACGGGAGCGGAGAGTTCCGCATGCATTTCGAGAATGAGCTGCGGCCGAACGATGGCATCAAAGAACACCATGTCACGCTGGTCCGGATGCTCTTCACGGGCTCTGTTGTAAAGTTCCTGAGTCCGTTTCATCCAGCGGTCTTTGATCGTGGCATCTTCCAGGATCCAGTCCGCAACGGCCATCGTGTCGCTGTTCGCTTCCGGCGGCTCCGGTGACGTTCCGATCGCCCGTCCGGACGCCCGGTCGGTATATCCCGGCACCGGTCCATTCACTTCATTGTAGAACAGACCGCCGGCGTGAGTTCGGCGCGATCGCTCCCCGAGCAGATCGATGCCGACTGGTCCCTGAAAATAATGAGCGATCGACTCTTTGATTTTCTGGTCCTGCGAGACCAGCCACATCACGAGAAAGAACGCCATCATCGCCGTGACGAAGTCGGCGTAGGCCACTTTCCAGGCACCGCCTCCACCTGCGGCCATGACTGACTCCTGATCATCCTGCACAGTTGCCTGAAAAACCCGGTCGCTCGTCCCTGATCGACCGTCACGCTGTCAGTTACTTCTCGACTTCTTTGTACAGCTCTTCCATCTCCTGAATCGATGGCCGGGCGTCGGTCGGAATTCCCCGTCGTGCTTTATCCAGCACCACTTTCGGAGTTCCTCCGTCGACAAACCCCACAATCGCCGAGGCGATCGTCTTCCGCAGCGTCAGTTCTTCACTGCCCATCGACTCCATCCGTCCGACCATGGGGCCAATGACCCCGTACGACAGCAGAATCCCGAGAAAGGTTCCGACGAGAGCCGCACCGACTTTGTGTCCGATTTCTTCCACCGGACCGTCGATCGCCTGCATGGTAATCACAATCCCGAGCACGGCCGCGACGATCCCGAATCCCGGTAATGCGTCGGCCGTCCGGGAAAGTGCTCCGGTCGCGGCATGATGTTCCTGCGACATCACCCGAATTTCGGTCTCGAGCATTTCCTGCAGTTGACTGGCCTCCGTTCCTTCCGATGCCGAGGTCAACGCTCCGGTAATGAAGGACAGCAGATGATGATCTTTCGAGACGCGGGGATACTTTCCGAAGACCGTCTCCGGGGGTTCACTCAACAGCGACTCCCAGGCCAGAAGCCCGTCACGCCGTCCGATTCTGAAGAAGTGGTAGAGCACCTGGAGGACGTCGATGTATGTCTTCTTACCGGTGTTCCCCCCTTTCACCAGTGCGATGATTCCGTGAACGATATCCTTGAGCACCTTGACCGGGGAACTGGCGATGAGAGCCCCCAGGGCCGCACCGCCGATTGTGACAATCTCGGACGGGTGAACCAGGCTATGCACATGCCCACCGGCCATGCTGAACCCGGTCAGCACGGCTCCCAGAACCACAGCGATTCCGATACAGACGAACACTTCAGCGGCACTCCTTCAGGGCGCACCGATTCCGGCGCGTCTGAAGGTCTTTATCGGCCAGCCGTCGGGAAGAGTGACGATCGAATTGAAAGTCCTGCAGCGAAATTCCGGCATTCCGCGACTCCCCCCTGCATGGTTTCACAACACCAGGCAGATCCTGCCGGTTTCCGTTCGATCAACCGGCGGAATTGCAAACGCCTGGAACTTCAAAACGGACCAGGACAGATTGAAGACCAGAGTCCAGGCCAGCCCACAGGCCGGAGTCTCACGTTCGAAAATCGCCCGGAATCGATTCGTCATCCCGTTTTCGTCACACCATTACTGCAACGGACCGGGGGCCGGGGCGGGAGCCAGTGCCGGAATCGCATCTGGAGTCGCGATCGGCGGAGTGGAGGAAGTTCCCCCGGAGTTCTCTGCCGACTCCCCGCGTCCGATCGACTTCAACATCGACATCAGCCAATTCGGAAGCTTTCCTTCCGGTTCGGAACTGGTCAGCGAATCCAGCGGCAACGCTTCATCCAGCCAGCGATTGGAGTCGACCCGCATTGCCAGCAGGACCTGTCCGGAATTTCCCTGAAAGACTCCTTCAATGAGTCGATAGGTCTCGTTCGTCCGGGGGTCTCGGGCGATATCGAGATGAAACAAAACCGGCTCTCCCAGAATTTCAATGGTTTCCTTCTGGCTCTTGGCCGGATCGACGACCAGCGCCGCCCCTGTCGAGCTTTCTTCCAGCAATGTTTCCCGGATATGGCGTCGGGCACTGTCATCATTCGCCAGGCTGGTCTTCACTTCCAGCAGTGAAAGAACTCCATCGCCGACGAGCCGCTGGTAATACACTCCCCGCAACCGCATCAGAAATCCCACGTTCCACTCGATCGTACCGCGCGGAACGAAGGAATCAGGGACCGTGATCGTCACGATTTCCTGAGTCAGCTTTCTCGCCCGTTCCGGATTCTCCGAGGTCATGGGACGAAACCACCAGAGCGCCACGACAGACAGCAACGCGCCGACCAGCAGCACAGTCGTCATCAATCCCAGCAGAAAAATCATCAGCGGAGGAGCCCGCCGGACGGACTTGTCCTCGGGAATCGCCGCCCGCATTTTTTCACTGGGAGAGAGTTCTTTGGGGGAATTCATAGTTGAAAGGATGCCAGAAACTTGGAAGCCATGCGTGAAAGGGCCAACGCACCGGTGCCACACAACTGCCGGATGATCGCGAAAAAACGGATCCTTACCAAGCTACCGGTGTCGACCTCAAAAAAGAAGGCCCATCCGAGATCAACCCGGATGGGCCTGAAATGTCTGAACCGTTTGTCAGGTGACGATTGACCGCTGAAATTACTTCAGGCCAATTGTCAGCCAGCCTGCTTCCGCGGACAGGTCGGTCACTGACAGATCGAGACTCTTGTTCTCGATCTTCAGGTGGAGCGTCCCGTCAATGGTTCGTTCTGGCAGAGCCGACTGGATCTTCTGTCGCATCACCTGAGCCCGGGCCACCTGGGCGGCGACGTTGGGTGGACGAGTGACGGGCTTCACCCCGACGTTTCCGCGAGCCAAAACGATTTTGCCTTCGCTCAGAGACGGAGTAAACGGCACCGAGATGATCTGGGTCGGAATGTCTTCCATCCCTTCCCGCTGCAGTCCAGCACGAATGATGATGGTCACGATTCCATTCTGAATGGTGAATCGAACCGGGTCTTTTTCATCGAAGACCAGGATATTGGCCTTCTGCTCGGCATCTCCGGCAGCCGTTTCCGGCTTCGGAATTTTGACTTCCCGATTCAGAATTTCAGACAGGCGGCTTTCGAGCAGTTCACGCACCTGATCTTCACTCATGGCTTTCCCCTTCAACCCGAGACGGTCAAAGGAGTGAGACAGCAGACTTTCGTGGATCTGGGTCACGAGCCCGTTCGCAGGAATGCGTCCCACTGGAGCGGACACCGATCCGCCGAGTTCCTGTGTTCCCATCAGCCGGGTTGAAACCCGCAGTTCTGTTGCAGTGGTGCTCCACAGCATGGCGTCTGGATACAGGTCATACTTCCGCAGCGGTCCGTACGTTTTGGTCTGCAGCTGTTTTGAGGCATTCCCCAGTTGCTCAGAAGCCTGCTGATCGAACTGCGGTCCGACCTGCTGCTGAATCTTCTGGATCGTGTAGCCATTCGACTGCGGAGCCCGGGCCGTGGCTTCCCGCATCGCGATGTTATTGGCAATCCGTCCGAAGATCGGCATTCTTCCCATGTGGGTGTTGGCCCCCACCGCCTGATTGTTCGCGTAAGCGGAGACCAGTGCCGGAGCCAGCGAGAATTCCTGTCCGTCGAAAGTCACCTGCTTGGAAGCGGTGAACGCGTGATTTCCCACGGTGTGAATCGTCGCACGATCCGCATAAGCGTTGGCATTCGAACGGATGGATCCGTTGAGCATCAGATGGAAGCTGGCCACCAGCGGGTTGGGAATCAGGTCGATCGACGAGGTGACCTGAGTCACCTGATTACCATAGACCGTGGCTTCCTGCAGCCGCTCGCGCACCGGACTCTGCTCCACCCGGGTTTCCCGAATCAGGCGATTCAACAGTCCCTCGGAAGCATAGACTCGCAGGTTGTAATTCAGCAGCTGACGTCCGAGAAGGTCGGCCACTGTCGCGCCGCCATCTGGTGACTTCGCTCTCAATGTATCAATGGACTGACGGATCGCTGCTTCCAGCTCGATGCCGGGTTCGCTGCGATACTGATTCAACTGATCAATCAGCTGAGCGTAAGCTTCCCGCAGACCCGCGACATCGAACGTCCCGGTTTCGTTGGAGGCTTTCAGCACAGCCGTCAACGCGTCTTCCAGTTTCAGGAACGATTCCCGGCTCAGAAACTCCCTGGCTTCCGGAGCGTAAGATTCACGGGCTTCGAAGCGGGCCTTCACTCCGGCGACAACGGACAGAGCATTCGGAGAATCGGCATTCAGCCCGGTCAGGCCCGGCAGATTCGCAAACGTCCGCCATGGTCCGGCGTGATTGAACTGCTTCAGATCCGTTTCCACACCACTCACGGCTGTCCCGAGCTGTTCAAATGCCGGCTTCAATCGCTGCTGGCGTGCCTGATCCGGACCTTGCGTCAGTGTGGTCAGAATCACATCGGCCAGTTCCACTTCTGCTCCCAGACGATAGAACAGCTTCGTCAACTGGGGATAGATGGAGAGATAGCGGGGATCCGCGAGTGCTTTCTCAACCGTCTTCAGTTTGACCTTGACCTGATCGAGCGCACGTCTCTGATCTTCGACGGTCGGATGGGAACCTTCATAGAACGACTTCACCACCTCAGCGGTCTGCCGGGTCCAGTCTTTCCAGGAATCATCAATCGACTCGACGAGTTCATTGAAGTCCTGCTCCGTCAAGCCATCCGGGGCCGTCGTTGGAAGAAGACCCACCAGGCCGACAGGGGGGGTCGGCTCATCAAACCCCCAGGATTGCGAAGCGGCCCACATGGACAGGCAACTGCACACGACCGTCCATGTCCAGGTTTGACGACGTGAGTGACAGTATCGCATTGGATCTCCGTAAATCTGGAACAGCTGAACATCTGAGGTTCAGCTGTCATTCGACTCGTCAGTTTGTATCGGCAGTACGGGGTGTCGCAGTTGGGTCAGGGAAACCTTCTGCACGAAGACTGAGAGTCGTTTCATCCGTAAATAGGTTGCGACCAGTAGATTCCCTAGTGCTACTGTATTCTCCCCATCTCCCGCGTCAAACTTCTCCCCCCTGTCTTTCCGAAACTATTTCGGCAAATTTTGCAGATTGTGATTTCGCCTTTACGAACTTTTGTACTTTTTGCTATGAATTCTCTTCACCTCGCAGCACATTCCGCAAACCTGAATCGTCGTTTGCCGAAAAAGCGTGGTTTTTGACGTTTTTGTTCAAGTGTGGATGGAAGTCGGGGTTGCCCCCCGGCGGGAAAGGATTCCGCTGATGCAGAACCTGTTTTTGAAAATCCTGGTTCTGATGTTCGTTGTCGGAGGAAGCTGCTTCGTGGTCTGGAAAGCCCACGAAAGCCTGAGCGGTGTCGCAGCCTCTCAGCTGGATGCGAAGCATTTCGTCTCAGTTGATCAGCCCCCTGAAAACGACGTTCCTTCTCATGAGGTTCCAACTCATGAAGTTCCAGGGGAATTCGCCGGCGAACCACAGCCCACACTGGCCGAGCCAGAGCCCACCCTCGCCCGATCGGCCCCGCAGACGGAGATGATCTCCCAACTCGGAGCCGCTTCCTTTCCCGCCGACCGACACACTGAAGTTGTGCGGGAACTGCCCCCTCAAAACTCCGAAGACCACCCGGAATCGGCGGAACCGGCAGGCCTGACCTCGTTGTTTGCCGATTCGGAAACGCGACAACTTTCCGCATCCCGGTCCCGGATGGCCGACACCGCTCCTGTGTTTCCAGAGCCGGAACCGATTGAATCCGCTCCCTCGTCGTTGCCGAAGCAGAAGACAGAGGAAGATGCCGGCGTCCCCGGCTTCCTTGTCGAAGCCGTCGAAGAACCGAGCACTCCCCCGAGCCAGACGGAGTCCACCGAAGAACACACGCTGCTGACAGACGCTTCGCCGGAACCGGCTTCGGCTCCCGCGCAGCCCGCCAGCGAACTCGCCGCCAACATGGATTCAGATCCATTCGGAGCGTTCCCCGCAGCAGAGCGCAGCAGTTCACTGCCACCGCGCGAACTGCCGACTCTTCCTGAGCCGGAACCATTGCCAGCCACGATGCCCCGCAATGATTCCTCACTCGCGGCGATTGAGATCACGGAAGAGCCCTCTGCCGCCCGATCGACTGTGGCCGACTCCACCAGCGATCCGTTTGGGAGTGTCACCCTGGCTGTGCCCCCTCAAACCCCAGCGAATGAGACGCTTTCTTCCCGGGAAGAACTCTCTGTCTCGGACAGTTCCGTCATGAACGCCGGAGCCATCCGCACCGAGGAATCACGAATTGAAACGACGTCGGCAGTGCGAACAGAGATGTTGCCCGTTCCTGCGGCAGGCCAGATCCCGGAACCACGCTCACTGCCTGACTGGTCAGACGTTCCAAGTTCTTCCGCATCGCCTGCCCGGGCTCCTGCCGCTCTGGAAGTCCCCGTTCTCCCGGAAGTGATTCCAGCCCGATCCCGGATGGCGACCCCTGAACCATTGGAACACGCACTGACACTGCCGCCGCAGTCGTTGCCATCGCAACCGGCCCCGACCCTGGCCCCGACTCTGGCCGCTGCGGACAGTGCCGGATTGCCAGTCGCCAATGCCGACTTCCCGCCGCTTCCACCACTCGGAGCACCAACTCCCGCTCCTCAAGGCGGAGCAACGAAACCCGCAGTCGTTCCTGTGAGTGAAGAGGTTCTTCCTGGCCTTCCGGTTGTGCAACCAGCCATTCCCGCAACGGCTCAGCCGATGGGAACTGCGACTCCGACACCGGCCTCCTCAGGGGCTCCCTCCTCCGTCCCCAAAGAACTCGAGGTGCTTCCGGAACTGGAGATTACCCCGTTGTCAAAACCGACAGCGACTCCAGCGATTCCTGATCGGACTCCAGTCCTCTCTGAACCGACACCCATTCTCACCAATCCGTCTCCGACACCCACCGGAACGATGCGCAGTCCATTTCCTCCGGAAGCCTTGCCGTCCGGACCTGCGAGCCCCATTGACCCGGCCTTGATCGGAACCGCGGAACCAGAGCCGGCCACTTCCAGCGATCAGCAGTCCCCGGAGCTGAAAATTGAAAAACTCGCTCCTCCGGAAGCCGTGATTGGTGAATCATTGATCTACGCGATCGTGATTCGGAATGTCGGCAGCAGTACCGCCCGGGATGTCGTCGTGGAAGACCGCATCCCCAAGGGAACGCAACTCGTTGGAACGATTCCACAGGCCAATCTCAATGACGGAAAACTGACCTGGCAGCTGGGAACACTGGCCGGGGGGGAAGAACGAAAAATTCAGTTGAAGGTGATTCCGTTTGAGTCGGGACAGATTGGCAGCGTGGCGACGGTTTCCTTCGCCGCGTCGGTCTCCGCAAGCATCAAAGTTTCGGCACCACAACTGACGATTACCATGGCCGGTCCCCAGGAAGCGGTGCTCGGCGAACATGTGAAGTTTCAGTTCAAACTGAAGAACCAGGGGCAGGGAATTGCCAAATCCGTCTTCCTGCGGGCAATTCTCCCTCCCGGTTTGAAGCACCCTGGCGGAAACGACCTGGAGTATGAAGCGGGAACATTGACCCCCGGAGCCGAGAAGGTCATTGAACTGATCGTGACTCCTGAACAGGTCGGCCAATTCACTCCGTCAGCTCAGGTGTCGAATGACAACAAGGTCCACTCCGAAACCCGTTCGAATCTGAACGTGATTCGCGCCCGTCTGGAACTGACTCGAACCGGCCCGGAAAACCGGTTCGTTGGTCGCCCGACCCCGGTCGCCACGAAGATCACCAACCATGGCACTCAACGGCTGACGAATCTGGTCGTGCAGGAAAAACTGCCGGCCGGTGTCGATGTCGCGACGCTCCCGCGAGGGGCTCGATGGGACCAGAACAAACGACTGCTGACCTGGACCGTGTCACAGCTCGAACCCGGCGAGTCGCAGGAAATGAGTTCTCTGCTGATCTCCTCGAAGGGGGGAATTCATCAGGGGACACTGGTGGCGGTGGACGATTCCGGCAACCGTGCCGAAATCCCGACGATGTTGAACGTCAAAGGGTTTGCCGAACTGCAGGCTGACGTGAAAGCCAGCGAACGGACCATCATGATCGGTGAGCGGATTTCCTTCCGGCTGACATTGAAGAATGTCGGAACCGAAGCGGCTCGTGAAGTCCGTCCCCGATTCCTGTTCCCGGACGGGTTCGAGTTCGCCAATGCCGCCGGACCGACGAAGTTCGCCGTACATGGCCAGACCGTTGAGTTCGAATCGATTCCCGAGTTGAGCGTGGCCGGCGAAAAGGTGTACGAAATCGCCCTGATCGCTCACGCTCCCACCACATCGAAAGTCACGGTTCAACTCGAAAGCGCCGACTATGCTGCCCCGCTGCAGAGCGATCAGCCAGTCCGCGTCGTCGCAAACACTCCCTGATTCCGAAAGCGAATTTGTGGCTGCTAATCCGTTCGTGGTGGATCAATTTCGCTGTGGATCCGGGCAACCGCTTCTGTTCATCATCGGCCCGTGCGTCATCGAGTCGGAAGAACTGATTCGGGAGACGTCGCTGCGCGTCGCCGAACTGGCGGCGAAGCACAACTGGCAGATCGTTTTCAAGTCCAGCTTCGACAAAGCCAATCGGACCAGTTTCAATAGTTTTCGGGGGCCGGGGCTGGAACGCGGGCTGGAGATCCTCGCTCGCGTCCGGGAAGAAACGGGTCTTCCAGTCACGACGGACATTCACGAACCGCAACAGGCGGACCCGGCCGCGGTGGTCTGCCGAATCCTGCAGGTCCCGGCTTTCCTCGCCCGACAGACGGATCTGGTCCAGGCGATTGCGGAAGCGGCGCGGAATCACAACGCGATCGTGAACGTCAAGAAACCGCAGTTCATCGCACCGGATGACATGATTCATGCCGTGCGCAAATGTGAGCAGGCCGGCGCGAACCAGATTCTCCTGACCGACCGCGGCACGACCTTCGGTTACGGACGACTGGTCAACGACATGACCGCCATTCCAACAATGCAGGGGATGGGATGTCCCGTCTGCATCGACGCGACACACAGTGTCCAGCGGCCGGGGGGAAGTACAACGGGCGGAAACCGGGAGATGGTTCCGTTTATCGCCCGGGCGGCCGTGGCGGCCGGTGCCGATGCGGTCTTCATGGAAACCCATCCCGACCCGGACCGGGCTCTCAGTGACGGCCCCAATCAGGTCCGGCTCCAGGATCTCGAGAAGATCTTGATCGGACTGACACGGCTGCGCAGCCTGGCGATCGAGTTGAACTCCTGACAGCCGGCGATCCCCGCTGCGGCAGATTGTTCTTTCCCCTGTGCGCGGTATGCTGAGCGCAGGCAACCTTACTGAATCCATGCTGCGGCAGTGAGCGCGAAGAACGCTCCGCGCGCACGTCATGATTTCCATCCCGGGGAGAAACTTGTGGCCGGCAACTTTGAATCCTTTCTGGTGGATCAGCTGCACCAGGTGCGTGAACAGGGACTGGAGAAACGGGAACGAATCCTCACTTCTCCACAGAGCGGTCACGTTTCTGTTCCAGACGGCGGGCGCGTTCTGAACCTGTGTGCGAATAACTATCTCGGACTGGCCAGTCATCCAGCGATCGTCGGCGCGGCGAAAGCGGCGCTGGACCAATGGGGATTCGGCATGGCCAGTGTCCGTTTCATCTGCGGAACACAACAGATCCATCACGATCTCGAACAACGACTCAGCCGATTTCTCGGAACCGACGAAACGATTCTCTACTCCTCCTGTTTTGACGCGAACACCGGATTGTTCGAGACAATTCTCTCCCAGGAAGACGCGATCATCTCGGACGAGTTGAATCATGCCAGCATCATCGACGGGGTGCGGCTGTGCAAAGCCCAGCGGTTCCGCTATCGCAATAATGACATGGCGGATCTGGAGAAGCAGTTGCAACAGGCCCAGTCGGCGCGATTTCGACTGATTGCGACAGACGGTGTCTTTTCAATGGACGGATCACTGGCCAACCTGCCTGCGATCTGTGAACTCGCAGACAAATATCAGGCCCAGATCATGGTCGACGATTCTCACGCGGTGGGGTTCGTCGGTGAGACCGGCGCGGGAACTCCGGAGAAATTTGGAGTCCGAGACCGGATCGATCTGATCACCGGGACGCTGGGGAAAGCGCTGGGAGGGGCCAGCGGCGGATACACGAGCGGACGAAAGCCGTTCATCGACTGGTTGCGCCAACGTTCCCGTCCTTACCTGTTCTCCAATTCTCTCGCCCCTCCGATCGTCGCGGCAACACAGGCGGCACTGGATCTGATTGAGACCGAAAAGGATCTGCAGGCACGACTCTGGGAAAACACCCGGATCTTCCGGGACGAGATTCAACAGGTCGGGTTCCCGGTTCTGCCTGGAGAAACTCCGATCGTGCCGATCATGCTGGGTGACGCCGTCCTGTCAGGAAAAGTTGCAGAAGGAATGCTGCGACGCGGCGTGTATGTCGTCGGATTTTCCTTTCCGGTCGTTCCGCAGGGGAAAGCCAGAATCCGGACGCAGATGTCCGCAGCACACACCCACGAGGATCTGCATTTTGCGATCCGGCAGTTCGCGGATGTGAAGCGGGAACTCGGAATCTGAGTGACCGATCTCACTCTTTGCCGAGCCGACTGATCGATTCGCAACTCCCTCTTCCCCCCGGGTGCGGGGGAATGAGGTTGCATCGTCGTTTATCAGCGTTTTAGAATCTGACAGGACTTACTGTTGCGGAGCGGACACCGCTCTTCACTCCATCCTTCCATCACCCCCAAATTTCATCAGGAATCATGAACAGGTCGACCGACGTCCGGGTTAGAGACGCACTGATTACGTATGAAGAATACCCGTACCGGACACCACTGAAATTTGGCGGCCGCGTGGTCGACAAATGCAGGCTGATGAATGTGCAGGTGACCGTCGAGACCCGCGACAAGCGGAAAGCGGCCGGTCTCGGCAGCATGCCGATCGCACCGGTCTGGGCCTGGCCATCGGAACAGGTTTCGCCAGAGCAAGCCGAAAAGGCGATGTGCGACTTTGGCGAACGGGTCGTTCGACTGACAGACAGCCTGGACGAGTACGCCCATCCCGTCGATCTGATTTATCTGATTTCTGCAGAATATGAGCATCTCGGCAAAGTCGTCGCCCGGGACCATCACCTGCCGGAACCGGTTCCTTCGCTTGCTCAACTGGTCGCTGCCAGCCCACTGGATGCGGCCCTGCATGACGGCTATGGAAAAGCCCTGAACCTGAACTCGTTCAATACACTTTCAAAAGAGTTCATGACTCATGATTTGTCCCACTATCTGGACGATCAGTTTGCCGGAGAGTTTCTGGATCAGTACACCCTGAGAAAACCTCAGGACCGGATGCCGCTCTATCATCTCGTCGGAGCTCTCGATCCTCTGACTGCCGGTGATGGCGGAACTGCGCCGAAAGATGGACTTCCCTTCACACTGGGAGAGTGGATTCTCGCGAACGGCCTGACTCATCTGAAGATCAAGCTGAACGGAGAGGATCTCAACTGGGATCTGCAACGGGTTCTCGCCGTGGAACAGGTCGCTGCCGAAACGCAGGCCAGTCGCGGCTGCAGCAACTGGTTCTATTCGCTCGATTTCAATGAGAAATGCGAGAATGTCGAGTACGTTCTCGATTTCCTCACACAACTGCAGTCACGTGCCCCGCAGGCATTTGATCGGGTGCAGTATCTCGAACAGCCGACTCACCGCAACCTGAAAGCGCATCCAGAAAACAAGATGCACAAAGCCGCCGCGATCAAGCCGGTGGTGATTGATGAATCTCTCGTCGATTACGAGGCTCTGCTGCTCGCCCGGGAACTGGGTTACAGCGGTGTCGCACTGAAAGCCTGTAAAGGTCATACCGAAGCGCTGTTCGCCGCTGCGGCCGCTCAGAAATTCGGGTTGTTTCTGTGCGTGCAGGATCTGACCTGTCCAGGACGGTCCTTCCTGCATTCCGCGAGTCTGGCGGCACACATTCCGAGAGTCGCTGCCATCGAAGGGAACTCCCGGCAGTATTGTCCCGCCGCCAACAAACTCTGGGCCCGAGATGTCCCTGAGATGTTCGAAGTCAAAGAGGGCACGGTTCTGACCGAACGCCTGAACGGACTGGGACTCGGGTTTTAGAACATTTCCCCTAAACATCTGGCCGATCTGGCACGCGGGCACCAGCGTTCTTGCTGGTAAAACGTGCGCTGCGCGGCCACATGCTCGACCGAACCGGTCGAGAGCTTCCGTTTCCAGAAAATTCCGGACTGATCACGCGGCCAGCATTCCTGCGAGAGTGCTGACCGCGTTGGCATTTGAGCGACTCTGTCCGTCGAGACGATTCCCGCAGTCTGCCGGACCGGGGGGTCTCCGATTCTCAAAATGGAGCATTAGCTACATTTTCCGGACGAGAGTCGATATCATCACTCTGCCATGGTCCCGGAATCAATGACAACACCGGTCGTCCCCTCGGTCAGTCAGGCCGTATTTCCCCTGTCGATCCGTGACCTGACCGTCGCTTATCATCGCCGTCCGGTGGTCTGGGATGTGGATTATTCCGCCCCCGCCGGCAAGCTCATCGCCATCATCGGCCCGAACGGTGCCGGCAAAAGCACCTTGATGAAGTCCTGCCTGAATCTCATTCCGCACGTGACCGGTCAGGTTCAGTTTTTTGGACGGCCGTATGAGCAGGTCCGCGATCAGGTCGCGTACGTTCCTCAACGAACGAGTGTCGACTGGAATTTTCCGGTCAGTGCGCTCGATGTCGCCGCGATGGGACTCTATCGAAAAATCGGCTGGTTCCGCTGGGTGACTCACCGCTATCGGGAACAGGCCAGACAGGCACTCGATCGGGTCGGGATGGGGGACTACGCTGATCGGCAGATCCGCCAGTTGTCCGGTGGCCAGCAGCAACGGGTGTTCCTCGCCAGGGCACTCGCCCAGGATGCGGATCTCTATCTGATGGATGAACCCTTCGCTGGCGTGGACGCCGCAACCGAACGGGCCATCGTCAATCTCCTGCAGGAACTGCGGTCGGCCGGGAAGACGGCGATCGTCGTCCATCATGATCTCCAGACCGTCCAGCAGTATTTCGACGAAGTGCTGCTGCTGAACCTGAGACTCGTCGCGTCCGGTCCCACGGAAAACGTCTTTACGTCCGAGAATCTGAAACGGACCTACGGGGGGAAACTGTCTCTGCTGGATCAGGTCGGCGCCCGTATCGCAGGACAGTCGGGATGAATCAGTATCGGTCTTCTCAGCCTGCCCCGACCGCAACGCACGTCTCAGGGGGTGCGACTGGAGAGCGTGACCGGTTCGCTCCAGGAGCCTGTCCCGGAAATCAACAGCACCACTCAAATCCTTCTCCCTTCAGGGGAGAAGGTGGCCGCAGGCCGGATGAGGGGGCGAATGTTGCCAGTGCCAGTGCTTCTCACCGGTCGAACCCCTCACCCCGCCCCTCTCTCCTCAGGGGAGAAGGAGAATTCCGGGGCAGACTCCTCGTCCCGATTTTTGCCTTCCTGCTGATGTTCTTCGGAGACGTTTTCACCGTCGCCGATGCAGCGGAATCCTCTTCCAGTCCGTCGGCAACCTGGCAGCGTGTGGTCCTCCTGCAGGACGCCCAGACACGAATTGTGTTTCTGGGAACGACGCTGCTGGGAATCTGTGGTGGCCTGGTCGGGGTGTTCATGCTGCTGCGAAAGCAGGCCCTGATCGGAGATGTTGTCGGACATTCCGCACTTCCGGGAATTGCCATCGCTTTCATCATCTGCGAGATCATGAATCCCGGTGGCGGAAGGAATCTTCCAGCATTGATCACCGGTGCGTTTCTGTCGTCGCTGGCGGGGGCGATCTGTGTCATGCTGATCGAACGCTATTCTCCGTTGCGGGCGGATGCGGCCATGGCGATGACACTCAGTCTGTTTTACGGGCTGGGAGCCGCCCTGTTCACGGTCATCATGCGCATTCCAACCGCCAGTGCCGCGGGACTCAGCAGTTATCTCAACGGCAAAACGGCAACGCTCGTTGTTTCCGACGTCTGGATCTTCGGAATCGCCGCAGCGACGTTGAGTCTGTTAACGCTGCTGCTGCTGAAAGAACTGTCCCTGGTCTGCTTTGATGACGATTTTGCTTCGTCGACCGGCTGGCCGGTCCGACTGCTGGACGGACTGCTGGTCGGCATGGTGGTCTCGGTCACCATCATCGGAATGCAGACCGTCGGGCTGATTCTCGTCGTGGCGATTCTGATTATCCCTGCCGCGTCTGCGCAGTTCTGGACGGACGATCTGCGAAAAATGCTGGCGGCCTCGGCGGCATTGGGAGCCGTGTCAGCCGGTCTCGGAACGATCATCAGCGCACTGGCCCCGAAGCTTGCCGCAGGACCGGTCATCGTTCTGTGCGGAAGCTTCCTGTTCGTCATCAGTCTGCTTCTGGGCCCGCAGCATGGTTTTTTCTGGATCTGGCGAGACCGGCGACGGACACGACGAAAGATGGCCCAGTATGACCTGCTGCGTGCCTGCTACGAATGGAGGGAAACGGCATCGTCGGGAGCAGATGTCACTGACCTGCAGCTGATTTCCACCAAATTCTCGACCGAGAACCTGCTGCCGATGCGCAGCTGGAGTCTTGCAGATCTGAACCGATCGCTGGCGCGGGCACAGGCCAACGGTCTCATTCAGTCACGAACGACCGGGCAGTGGCAACTCACTCCGGACGGAGCGGCGCTGGCTCGACGATCCGTGCGAAACCATCGTCTGTGGGAATTGTACCTGATCACCTACGCCGACACGGCTCCGGCGAATGCCGATTATCATGCGGATCAGATCGAACACGTTCTGGGAGCCGATCTGATGCAGGAACTGGAACTCCGGCTGGCCAGGTGGAACCAGTCCGGACTCCCGGCCAGCCCTCACGCGTTGAATCCGTCGACCGGGCCGGACGCGCCGTCCCAACAGTGACGAAGAAATCACAATTCACGAACTTTGAACATCTGAAACTGCTGCATTGCCTGCAGGCCGTTCAAATCCAGTTTGAGTTCCGGTCCCCAGCGTTCAATTTCTTTCTGCCAGCTCGGGTCCAGTCCTTCCCAGCGACGTAACGACTCCATCTGGGACAGTGGAACCGGTTCGAGCACTCCCCGTTCGACCAGCTCGTCAAAACGACGAGGCGTCACAAAATCCGTAAACCGGTACGTCGTTCGATAACGCAGGATTTCATTCCAGTTCACGAAGACGTGCGTGATACCGTTCTCCCGAAATCGCTCCAGAATTTCCTCACGAGATTTCAGGGTCCATTCATTTCCCCCCGAGGGATCTGACGTCCAGAGCTCAAGCAGGTTCTGATCGAAGACCGTGCAGTAGGCATACGGAAACGTCGCATTGAACAGTTCCGCTTCCCCAACAAACAGCACCTTGTACGGTTCCGGCAGCGACAATGAATTGACGATCGTGACCGAACGGGTTTCCGTCTGCTGCCAGGCGACGGGATAATCCAGAAGATACGCGTTGTATCCCGCCAAGGGAGTGGTGATGAACGCAAAGTTGTAGAACAGCGTTCCACCGACAAGTCCCAGCACCGTACTCGTACGGAGCAGGAACAGAATGTCGTACGTGCCGGGGGGTTCAGCACGGGGCCGCTTCTGCGGAGTCGGGGACTGCGGTTGTGAGACCACTGGCCATCCCAGTAAGGCTGCCAGTCCGCATCCTGCCAGCACTGCCATAATCGAATTCATTGGAACCCAGAAGCGGTCGATCCGATGTGTGAACAGATACCAGCCTGCGAGTAAGACCAGCGCGTACAGCGCGACTTCCAGGATGGCCCGTCGATTCGACTGGAGAAACGCCAGGGGGGCGAATCCGAATAACAGCGGAGACTGCCAGTCGTTCGCAAACAACACGCCGCGAAGATCATTCCACCCCGGCTGAAACAGCAATGAGGGATGGGCGGCTTTCCATTTCGCCTGTAACTCACTGTTCCAGTCCACTCCACCGAACACGGAGTAGAGGAGCGGGTAAACCGGGTTTCCGGTCTCAAACAGGTTTTTCAGCATCCACGGTCCGAAAGTGATCAGCACGCCGGCCGCGTACAACAGACAAGGGACAGCGACACGACGAACCGTTCTCTCCGGAGCCTGCAAAACGGTCAGCAATCCGGCCACAGCAAATGGAATGGCCACCAGGATCATTCCGGGGTACTTGGTTGCAACAGCGCTTCCCGCCAGCATTCCCAGGAACAGAGTTCCGGTTGTGTTCCATGGTGAACCGGCATCACGTCGACGTTCCCGCCAGAGGAGAAATGCCAGCAGCGTCAAAACGACATAGCCACAGAGAGCCCCTTCCGTGTAGGCAATAATGGAAATACGGTAGGTCCACGGAATCGTGAGATAGATCAGTCCGGCCAGCCAGCCGGCCGCATCTCCCGCCAGGCGCCGCGTCACCCCCACAACTCCCAGCGCCGTGATGGGAGCGAACACCATCAGAACGGCCTGCCCGACGAGTGCCCCCATCTGCCAATCCCCGCGCACCACCATTCCAGCCAGCAGCAGCATCTCGGTCAGAAATGGGAAACTGGTGTAAACATCATGCGGAAGAAACTGAATCTGGCCTGCGAGGAAGTATTCCTTCGGCCCCCCCAGATGATACTCCTTGACATCAAAGTCGGTGGGGGGGAGCAACGCCCCGAGGAGCATGCAGCAGAGAAACGGAACCGCCAGCAGCACACACAGCGTCCGAACGATCGGCGCCGAGTCAGACGATCTGACCGCTGGCGAAACGTGTCGGCGGGAATTCCAGGAGCAGCCCGCTTCGACTCCGATCAGCAGCAGAAACAGCAAACTGAACAGCCATTGCTGCAACAGTCCACACAGTCCGAGTCCCAGCGTCAGCAGAGACAGCAGGGACAGCCCGATTCCTCCCGCCAGAGCCCAGCGGGTACTGCGATCGAGAGACTCCGCAAGTCGGAGTCCGCGTAACAGCAGACGTCCCGCAGCGAAAGCGGCTGCCACAATGAAGAACGCCTGCAGCACCGGAACAATGCGCTGAGACAGAGAGGGGATCCCGGACGAGGGACTCCCCTCACCGGCGATCAGTTCCGCATACAGTTCCGGCAGATTGAAGAGCAGATCCGACCGGTAGAGAGTCCGCTCGGCATTCGAAGCATTCGGCAACTTCGTGGTGAAGAACAGAAACCAATATGCCAGCAGCCAGAGAATGGACAGGAGAGGAATCAGCCGACGAAGTGGAGAGTGAGATTCCGGCATGCCTCCCCTTTTACTCATGCGAATGCGAATCATGGTCGTGATCATGGCCACAGCCCATCTGATCGATTCCTCCACCAAACGACTGGCCCACCCAGCGAAGCCAGTGATCCGCAATCACGATGGCGACCATCGCTTCCGCGATCGGCACAAATCGTGGCAACAGACAGGGGTCATGCCGCCCTTTGGTTCGAATCGTCGCCGGTTCACCGTCTCGATTGACGGTTTCCTGCTCGATGGGCAAGCTGCTGGTCGGCTTGACGGCAGCCCGCAGCACCAGCGGCATTCCGGTCGTGATTCCGCCGAGAATTCCCCCGTGCCGATTGGTCCGGGTGACGATGGCCGCCTCACCGTCTTCAAAAGTCTGTGTCGTGAACAAGTCGTTGTTCTGACTTCCCCGCAGTGTCACACATCCGAACCCGATTCCGTACTCGACTCCCAGCACGGCGGGGAGACTGAACAGAGCCTTGGCCAGATCGGCTTTGATTTTGTCGAAGACCGGTTCTCCGAGTCCCGCCGGAACGCTGGTCGCCACGATGTGCGCCGCTCCGCCGATGGAATCCTGTTCTTTCCGGCATTGTTCGATCAGCGCGATCATCCGCTGTGCGGCGTCTTCATCCGGGCAGCGAATGATATTCGGTTCCCCGTTCGAGAGGGTTTCCACCTGCTCCAGTGTGACCGTTGCAGGATCGGGAACATTCGCGACCACGTCTCCCACCTGCGAGACGTACCCGACCACTTCCCCGCCGAACGCCTGGCGAATCAGTTTCTTCGCGACAACTCCCGCCGCGACTCGGGCCGTCGTTTCCCGGGCACTCGCCCGTCCCCCCCCCCGATAATCCCGGAACCCGTATTTCGCGTCGAAACTGAAGTCGGCATGGCCGGGGCGATAGAGATCCTTGATCTCTCCATAGTCTTTGCTGCGCTGATCCTGATTGCGGATCAGGATGGCGAGACTGGTCCCGGTGGTGAGTCCCTCGAAGACGCCGGACAGAATTTCCGGTTCGTCCGATTCGTTTCTCTGAGTGACGATCTTGCTCTGCCCCGGGCGGCGGCGCTGCAGGTCGACCATCAGGTCTTCGACCGACAGTTCGATTCCTGGCGGAACTCCGTCAATAATGACAACATTCCCCGGCCCGTGGCTTTCCCCGGCGGTGGTAATACGAAACGCTTGTCCAAATGTGTTTCCTGGCATTCCGGTATCATAGAGCCTGCAGGGCTCTCGTTGAAGTTCGTCAGAACTCCCCGTCAGAACTCCCCCTGTCAGAAGCAGGGTCAGATCGGGAACCCTTGACGTTTGAGGTGCCGACGGGTTCAATCAATCACGGCTGACGGACCGTGTCGGCACTTCCCCCCGGTGATCCCACCTAATCTGTGGAGAACTAGATGTATCGAGCAATCTTGGCGTTTTCGTGTGTCCTCCTCTGTTTCGGCACACTCGCTGCGGCCGATTCCAAGGTCACACTCAAAAAAGAAGGGTCCGGGTTGAAGGTTCTGGTCGGAGACGATGTCTTCACTGTCTTCCGGTTCGAGAAAGAACGACGTAAGCCGTTCTTCTATCCCGTCTCTGCTGCGGGAGGATTTGCGCGACTGACGGAAGCAGCCGAGAAAGATCCCGCCGAGTCGGACGCCCGCAAGGTCATCGTCGTCTCGGATGCCGCGTCTCTGTCGGCAGAAGGTCGACCTGCGGAACCGGTCCCCTTTGGAACCATTCTGACGGTTGCGAAAGTGGACGGAAACAAAGTTCTGATCGCTGACAGGAACGCCTGGCTGGATCGATCTGACATTGTCCCGCTGGCCTCGACACTGACCCGGGTCATCCAGGATGAACCCCACGTCAATAAAGACCGGAAGTCGCCGGATTTCTACGATCACCCGCACCACAAAGGGATCTGGTTCGCCGTCGATGAAATCAACGGAATCAAATTCTGGATGGAAGAGAGTCTGGTGGTCACCCGCAGTGTCGAGATTGTGAAGAACGACGCAGACTCGGCCAGTTTCTCTTATGTCTGTGAATGGCTCGACAAAGAGAACCAGCCGGTGCTCGAGCAGAAAACCCTTGTCACGATCAGCAACGATCGCCTGATTTCCTTTGACGCCACGCTGATCGCCGCGGCAGACAAGGTTCATATCGGCGACACGAAGGAAGGGATGTTCGCCATTCGCTTCGCCAATTCGATGCCGGAAAAACTGGCAGGGGGCCCTGTCACCACATCTGAAGGAATCACCGGGGCCAATTCCGCCTGGGGAAAAACAGCACGCTGGATCAATTATGTCGGCCCGGTGCAGGGACAGAAGTATGCCGTCACGATCATGGACAGCACGGACAATCCCTGGGCATCACGGTATCACGTCCGGGATTATGGCCTGTTTTCAGTGAACCCGTTTGGAGCCGCGTCTTACACGGAAAAAACCGCGGACGCTCAGCCGGCACACGCGAAAGATCTCAAAAAAGGAGACTCACTGCGATTCCGTTACGGACTCTGGGTTCATGACGCTGCGGACAACGCACAGCAGATTCAGGATGCCTACACACTGTTCGTGAAAACCTCCGGCCAGAACTGATCCACACCGTCTCTCAGAACTCTGCACGCGGGATCAAACGAAAAAGCGGGGTGATGACTTCCGAGTCACCACCCCGCTCCGCATCTAGGGAATCATCACTGGCCCAATTTTCGCATCACGTTACTGCACGCAGGTGTCTGGAGCGGCACAGGCTGGTGCCTGAGCGGTGACACAGGGATCCACTGGAACCTGACGGCAGACCGTGTGAGGCACGCAGCGGGTCTTGGTCACCGTCACCTGACGTGGCACGCACTTGGATTTCGTCACCATGCGCGTTTCGCAGACCTGGCGAGGAACACAGTAGGGCACCTTGCGGGTGTGGCATTCCTTCACATAAGTGCAGGTGGTGTACGGAACCTTACGGGTCCGGGTTTCACAGGTCCAGCTGCAGGTCGTGTACGGAACCTGCTTGGTGACGCACTGTTCGACATAGCTGCAAGTGGTGTACGGAACCTGCTTGGTCCGGCATTCACGAACCATGGTGCAGGTCGTGTGCGGAATGCGGCGAGTCCGGGTTTCGCAGACATAGCTGCAGGTCGTGTAGGGAACCTTCTTCACGCAGGTCACTGGAACCTGACGGCAGACGGTATACGGAACGCGGACCGTCCGGGTTTCCTGAACCATCCGGGTGCAGGTCTGCGTGGTCATGACGGTTTTCGGGCACCAGACCTGTTTGCAGACGGTCCGTGGCGGACACTGAACTTTTTCGATGCGGCTGCAGCCTGGCTGATAGACCATGCAGCAGGAGTTCGGATCGAGAACCCATTTGCCTGGATCCTGGACACAGCGGTCCACAACCGGACCCGGGACACATTCCGTCACGGTCTTCCATTCACCACACTGAACCGGAACACACTTCGTTTCGCTGACCGGACGGCAGAATGTCTGGCAGACATCGCGGTAGCAGGTCTGTGTTTCGGTCTTGTAGCTCGTGGTGCAGACGTCGCGGTAGCAGGTCTGATAGACCGGGCGACGGACGGTGTAACACTCGTCACGATAGCAGGTCTGAGTCACCGGACGACAGACCGTGTAGTTCACGGTCCGATAGCAGGTCTGGTAGACCGGCTTGCGGATCTTGCAGGTGACCGTGCGGTAACAGGTCTGGTAAACCGGCTTCTTGACGGTGTAACACACGTCACGATAGCAGGTCTGCGTCACCGGACGGCAGGTCGTATACGTCTCGTCACGATAGCAGGTATCGTAAACGATGCGCGTACAGGTCACAGGCACCTGGTAGGTGCAGGTGTCATAGACCGTCTGGCATTCCGTGTACTGCTGGGTACACCAGACGGTTTCTTTCACGGTGCGGTACTGTTGCCCGCAGTTTTCCCGAGCTGCGCAGTAATCACCGGCAGGCTCACAACAGGACGCAGGAATGTTGCGGTAGCGAGCAGCCCCGCAGAACAGACCAGCGTCCGCTTCGACGCTGACCAGCATCGCACTCAGCGATACGGCCAAAGCGAACATCCAAGACATGTGTCTCATGGCACCCATCCTCTATTTCACCAGCCCCTAGATGCGTGGAATCTCTCACTCGGATTCCTCCACGTCTTGAAATCGGCTGATCCTGCCGCCCCGCTTTACGCAAGCCACCAAGATTACCCAATCAAACAGGTCCACTGATGATGTCATCCGCATTCCCGGCAGGACCGGCGCGTCGACTCTGCCCGTCACATCGAACAGCTGAAGTCGGATTGCCATAACCAGATTGTCCCTTCAAATCGACGTAACTGGTCATCCGGTACAGTCAAGGTTTGGCGCTGTGGTGATGGAGCGGGATCCTGACGGTTCATTCCCGGCACTGTCGTCAGAATCGGCATTCCTGAAGAAAAAGTTCGTCTTTGATGCCCGGATTCGGTCGGCAAAATCAGAACAATCGGTATCCTTTCCGGGTCCGGCAGATTTTGCCGATGACCGCGCCGGCTCCTGACCGGGCGGCAGCCGGTTGGAAACTGTCCGGCACTGGACCGTCAGACCACTCTTCACCACAGCGGGAACAGACGCATCATGAAGTTCGCAATTTGCCAGGAACTCTTCGAAGGCTGGGACTGGGAACGCCAGTGTGAATTCATCCGGCAGACCGGATACCAGGGAATTGAAGTGGCCCCCTTCACGCTCGCGTCAGCCGCCACAGACGTTTCCCCTGCCCGGAGGGCAGAACTTCGTCGGATCGCGGAAGCACATGAACTGCAGATCATCGGCCTGCACTGGCTGCTCGCGAAGACGACGGGATTTCATCTCACAACAGCCGACGCCGCGGTTCGACAGAAAACCGCAGCTTATCTGTGTGATCTGACGGATCTGTGCGCGGATCTCGGAGGGACGCTGATGGTTCTCGGCTCTCCGCAACAGCGCAGTCTGCAGCCGGGTGTTTCGCAGGAGCAAGCCGTTGAGAATGCCCTGGATGTCATTCGACAGGTTCTTCCCCGACTCACAGAACGGGGTGTCGATCTGCTGCTGGAACCGTTGACGACAAAAGAAACCGACTTTATGACCAGCTGTGACGAGGCTGCGAAAATGATCGCCACACTGAATCACCCGCGCGTCGCATTGCATCAGGATGTGAAAGCGATGTCCGGTGAAGGGACTCCCTATCCGGACATCATCCGGAACCACTCAGGCATCACACGTCACTTCCACGCCAATGACGTCAACCTGCGCGGTCCGGGGATGGGAGATGTCGACTTCACTCCCATTTTCGATGCACTGAAATCGACCGGATACAACGGATGGGTGTCTGTCGAAGTGTTCGACTATTCCCCCGGGGCCGAGAAGACCGCCATCGACAGTCTGAATTACATGAAGCGAATCTGGAATCAGCGGTAAGCCGACGATTCATCGCGACGGAAAATGAGAGAGCCCGGAGAACACGTGGCTGTGTCTTCCGGGCTCCTGCTGTGATTGACTTGCCGTCGTGTCAGGCCTGAATGCCGGTGATGACGGTGTATCCGCGAACATCCTGTTCGATCACATCGGTGAAGAGCTGTTCCGTGCGGGCGACCGCCCATTCCGGATGCTTCGTCACCAGATAGAGACGCCCTCCCGGCTTCAACCCCCGTCGGGCGGTCTGGAGGAAAATCTCGGCGATCTGAAAATGAGAGAAGTACGGAGGATTCGCCACGGCGACATCGAATGTTCCGGAACGGTCCAGATCCTCGTCATGCAGATCCCCGTCGGCCGTCAAGCCGGTTGTGAATCCGGAGAGTCCATTGAGGTGTGCTCCGGCATGTGCACATTGCACGGCCCGGGCATTCGAATCAATGGCATGAACCTGAACGTCAGCCGCACGCAATCCCGCAGCCAGCCCGACAGTGCCGGCTCCGCAACCGATATCGAGAACATGCTCTCCGGAATGGATCTGCATCACTTCCATCAGGGCCCTGGCCCCCAGATCCAATCGGCGGTGCGAGAAGACTCCCGGTCGGCTGACCGCCTGCACGAGATTGTCTCCGTCACGGAAGACGAATTCCGCAGTGAAGTCACGCAGCCGTTTCAGGGGCTTCAGTTTCTTCATTCGATAGGTCACTCCGTGCCGCTTCGGAGTCCGGTCGATATTCTTTCCGAGTTTATCGATCTCGTGATGCAGCCAGACATCCTTCCGGTTGTCACTGGTCGCAATCAGCATTCCGCCGATTTTCAGCCGGTCGTATCCCTGTTGAAGAAACTCCCGGGTCAGTTCTGCTTCTCCCCCCCGGGCGACCGGCAGGACGAACAGATCCACTTCCCCTTCCGGAAGATCCGGGGAACAGTGGATGTGGAGATTCGGAAAATTCTGGGTCAGTTCCCGGGCGTCATCCGCCGGATACAGATCAAGAAAATGGCAGCCGACCTGAGACTGGGGCAATGTTTCCGCCAGGAACGCCGCCGTCTGGGCGCGACCGACGGTCCGGCACAGAATCTGTTCTGCCTGCACGTCCGCACAGGCGTTGATGGCCAGCCGTTCGGCGGGCGGATTTCTCAGATTCTCGAGTTGTCGGTCGTCCATCGGTTCTCAGGGGGCAAAAATCAGGTGACGAAACCAAAATCATAGCAGAACCGGCCCGAGACCACAGCGGGACGAAGTCAGACCTGACTTCCGCAGTGACTCCACTCATTCGGGTGGCTCAGAACCTTCTCTTCAGACCGCACCACGTCACGTTCTTTTCCCCGGCGTGGTGAATCGGCCATCTGGTCTGATATTCTGTCTGATCACCAGTTTTCAGGAGTGTTCAGGGTTCCATGTCTGCGTTTTACCAGTTTGACGTCATCGTGATTGGGGCCGGTCATGCCGGAATCGAAGCAGCACTCGCATCTGCCCGGCTGGGTGCGAAGACGGCCCTGCTGACCATGAACTGCGACATGGTCGGAGCGCTGAGCTGCAACCCCGCCATTGGAGGAGTCGCCAAAGGTCAGATCGTGCGGGAGATCGATGCCCTCGGCGGAGAAATGGGAAAGTGCATCGACGCGACGGGGATCCAGTTCCGCATGCTGAACAGCGGAAAAGGTCCCGCCATGTGGAGTCCCCGGGCACAGGCCGACAAGAAGGCGTATCAATTCCTGATGAAGCTGATTGTCGAGCAGCAGGAAAACCTGACACTCGCTCAGGAAATGGTCGAAGAACTGATCGTGGAAGGGGACCCGGTCGCCGTCGACATTCGCGACCCGTCTCCCGGGAACCGCCCGCGCATCACCGGAGTTCGGGTTCGTGGAAATGCGGTCTATCACGCTCCGGCGGTCATCGTGACCACCGGGACATTCCTGCAGGCGATCATGCACACCGGTGAGGCCAAAACCGTGGGTGGTCGTGCGGGAGAAGGGACGACCGGGACGATCTCGGACTGTTTCCGCAAACTGGGTTTCGACCTGCAACGCTTCAAGACCGGAACTCCGGCCCGACTGAATGGCCGGACGATCAACTTCTCCGTTCTGCAGATTCAACCGGGAGATGAAGTCCCTTCCCCCTTCTCGTATCTCACTGAACGGATCACTCAGGAACAGCTTCCCTGCTGGTTGACGGAAACCAATCAGGGAGTCCATGAGGCCATTCGAGCGAACCTGCACCGGGCGCCGATGTACAGCGGACAGATTCAGTCCACCGGTCCGCGTTACTGCCCGTCGATTGAAGATAAAGTCGTCCGGTTCGCGGACAAGTCGTCGCACCAGATCTTTCTGGAACCGGAAGGCCGGCAGACGCTCGAATACTACTGCAACGGAATTTCGACCAGTCTTCCGCGCGACGTGCAGGAGACGATGATTCATTCCATTCGCGGACTGGAGAATGCCCAGATCATGCGCTACGGCTATGCCGTGGAATATGACTTTGCTCCCCCGACACAGTTACAGCAGACACTCGAAACGAAACGGGTCGCAGGTCTCTACTTCGCCGGGCAGATCAACGGGACGACCGGCTATGAAGAAGCAGCCGGGCAGGGACTCATCGCGGGAGTGAATGCCGCTCTGAAACTGCAGGGAAAGCCTGCGTTCGTTCTGGATCGGTCGAATTCGTACCTGGGCGTCATGATTGACGATCTCGTCACCAAAGGAGTCGATGAACCGTACCGGATGTTCACGTCCCGCGCGGAATATCGATTACTGCTTCGTCAGGACAATGCCGACCGGCGTCTCACCCCGATTGGTGCAGAGATCGGACTGGCCAGCCCGGAACGTGTCGCTCAATGGCAATTCTACGAAGAAGAGATCGCACGCGCACAGACGCTTATCAGTAAAACGCGAGTGCAGGGGACGACGCTGGAAGACTGGCTGCGCCGCCCGGAGATCGAATGGGAACAGCTCTGTGAGATGTCTCCGGATGTCGCTCAGCTGGGCATCTCGGCGCGGGCACAGCAACAGGTTCGGATTGAAACCAAGTACAGTGGCTACGTGAAACGCCAGCAGCTCGACGTGGAACGGCAGATCAAAACGCAGTCGCTCAAAATTCCGGGGACATTCGATTTCAAAGCCGTCCCCCAATTGCGATCAGAAGCCCGTGAGAAGTTTGCGCGTGTCCGTCCCACCGATCTGGGTCAGGCGGGACGCATCAGCGGAATCACTCCGGCCGATCTCGCGATTCTGACGTTGTACATCAAGGAACCGAAGAAGTTGCGGGAGCATTCCCAGAATCAACCGGCCCCGTCGACCTGATCCGATGCCCCTCGTCAGACAACGTCTCTCGCATTGACGGCGCCGTTGAAGCGACTTCGATTGTCATCTCCTCAAATCGTGCCTGACTGCCCGTGACCGAACTCTCAGTACCTCCGGACGCTCCGCAGCGCATCCTGTTCGTGACAGGGCGACTGGCCGAAGGACTGGCACGACAGATCATCGGAGAGGTCAGCGCGAAAGCCGGGTTTGACTATGACCTTCAAGTGGTCGGAATCACGGTCGCGGCGCTGCTGCATGTCGACTGGCTGAAACGAAAACTGGTGATCACCGAACGGTTCGATCGGGTCATCCTCCCCGGATGGTGCCAGGGAGATCTGGCGGTTCTGGAGCAGCAGTTTGGAATGCCGTTCATTCGCGGGCCGAAAGATGTCCGGGATCTCGGGATGTTTCTGGGGAATGAACAGCGTCCGGTTCCAGACCTGTCTCATTACGACATCCAGATTCTCGGTGAATTGAACCACGCTCCGCAGATGACCGAACAGGATCTGATCCGGCAGGCCCTGGAACTCAAAGATGCCGGGGCCGATCTCATCGATGTCGGCTGTATCCCCGGGAGCCGCTGGAGCGACGTGGGTGCCGCAGTCCGACGATTGATCGAAGTCGGATGCCGGGTCTCCATCGACAGCTTCGATCAGACGGAAGTGGAAGCGGCCGTTGCGGCGGGTGCGGAACTGGTCCTCAGTTGCAATCGCTCGAATGCCGAGTGGGCAGCGGGACTGGGAGTCGAATTCGTGGCGATTCCTGATGATCCGGCCCGGATGGAAACGATGTGGGACACCGCAGAGATCCTCAAAAAGCGCGGCGCCCGATTTCGCCTGGATCCGATTCTTGAACCGATTGGCTTCGGGTTCGCTTCTTCTTTAGGACGTTACCAGCAGACTCGTCAACTGGCTCCCGACGCCTCGATCATGATGGGGATTGGAAATGTCACCGAGTTGTCGGACGTCGACAGTGCCGGAGTGAATTTCCTGCTGGCTGCGTACTGTCAGGAGTTTCAGATTCACAGTGTCCTGACCACTCAGGTGGTGAACTGGTGCCGGACCGCGGTGGCCGAATTTGATCGGGCGAGACGACTCGTCAAATTCGCACTCGACCAGAAAACTCCTCCAAAACGGTTAAGCGAAGAACTCGTCATGCTCCGTGATCCGCGCGTGACTTCGCTCGGTGATGACGGATTGCAGAAACTCTTCTCTCAGCTCAAAGATCCCAACTACCGGATCTTCGTCGAACGGGGAGAAATTCACGTCATGAACCGGGACGGTTACTGGCGCGGATCGGACGCCTATGAACTCTTCGACCAGTTTCATGCCGCCGGTTCTGGATTGAGCCCGGAGCATGCGTTCTATCTGGGGTATGAATTGTCCAAAGCGGTCACGGCGATGACTCTGGGAAAGCAATACCGGCAGGATGAATCACTGCGCTGGGGGTTCCTCACCGTCCCGGAACCGAGTGCGCATGAACGCCGTCGCCGGAAATCCGCTGCGCCCGTCGATTCGAATTCCCCGGAGACCGACGGATGATGCCGTTGCCGTACATTCAGGAGTTTCTGCCCAATCCTCCGGTGGAACTCGCCTTGCGAGCGTTCAGGGACTGGCCGCAACTGGTGCTGTTTGATAGCGCCCTGCCGCGGGCGGGATTAGGGCGTTACTCCTTCCTGTCTGCAGAACCGTTTGAATTGTTCGAGGAACCGGTCCGGTACGGCCATGCCCCGTTCGAACGCTCAGCGGGCGTACTGGAAGAGTTTCGTTCTCCAACGATTCCGGGGCTCCCTCCATTTCAGGGAGGGGCCGCCGGGCTTCTCTCTTATGAGCTGGGAGGATGCTTCGAACGACTGCCCGCTCCCAGATGGAATCCCCTCCAGATGCCGGGAGCGGTCATCGGAATCTATGACTGGACAATTGCCTGGGATCATGAACGGGATCGCTGCTGGTTCATTGGTCATGGATATCCGGAAGAGACGGAGGCGACCCGTCTTTCCCGCGCGGAGACCCAGTTTCGCATCATTCAGTCCGCGCTGACGCGAACAGCCGGAGAGGCCAGTTCGGATGCGGTGTCTCATCCGCTCCCGATGACACCACAGGAGACCGTGTTCCCCGCCGATTTTCCACGTTCTCCGTTGCCGTTCGTGCCAGGTCTGTTCAGTAATTTCGACCATGACGGATACCTGCAGGCGGTACAGCGTGTGATCGATGACATCTTCGCCGGAGACATTTTTCAGGCGAATCTGTCTCAGCAGCTCTGGGTGCCTGCGTCTCTCGATCCGGTGGATCAGTATCTCGTTCTCCGGCAGAAGAACCCGGCCCCCTTTTCCGGCTGCTTTCTGTCGGAAGACTGGGCGATTCTCTCGTCGTCACCGGAACGGTTCGTGCAAAAGCAGTCCGACAGGATCTCCACACGTCCGATCAAGGGAACCCGACAACGACGACAGGTTCCGGAAGCGGACCTGTACACCCGGGATGAACTCCGGGAAAGCGAGAAAGATCGTGCCGAGAATGTGATGATCGTCGATCTGCTGCGCAATGATTTCTCACGAGTCTGCAGGCCCGGTTCCATTCAGGTTCCGGAACTGTGCCAGGTCGAAGGATACGAAACCGTGGCCCATCTGGTTTCGGAAGTTCGTGGGCAATTGCGACAGGACAACACTTTCTGGGATGCGCTGCAGGCAACCTTCCCCGGCGGATCGATCACCGGTGCTCCGAAAATCCGGGCGATGGAAATCATCACCGAATTGGAGCAGACTGCCCGGGGGGCCTACTGCGGAAGTCTCTTCTATCATGGCTTCGATGGAACCGCCGACAGCAACCTGTTGATTCGCACGATGACCCAGCGACACGGTTGGCTCTCCCTGCCAGCCGGAGGGGGGATCGTTGCATTATCCACTCCGGAAGACGAATACCAGGAAACGCTGCACAAGGTCCGAGGCCTGTTGCAGGCTCTCCCGGGAAGTCCGCACGGTCAGTAAAGTCGCACGGACGTCTTCAACGAACGTCATCACTCCGACGAACACTCCAGACGGGCAGGAGAGATCGCAGGCACTGGACCTATTCCAACGGTGCCGGCGCCGGTTGCAGATCGGGATACGTCACCTCTCGTGCCCTGGCTTTCCAGGCGTCATCACCGTAGACACCTGCTTCGTTCGGGTCGAACGGTTCAAATCCGATTCGAAATGCCGGAGAATCCGGGGAGAGTTGAAAGTTGTCGTGCTCGGGATCCACAAAGAGGGGATCGGCGATGATGGACCCCAGGTCCTGCCCGAGCTTCTGCCAGTCTTCGAGTGACTTCCCGGCAAAGTCGAACGACTGTCCGTTCACGCGCCAGTAGAGATTGTCCTTCATCAGGAACCGGTGATTGCGCCAGTTGCTGGCAAGCAATGGACCAGAGTCCCAGTAGACAATGTTCTTCTCGAATGTGAAGGACCGATGTTCCTCTTCGCGCGTCCGCTGCACCTGATGCAGCTTGCTGAAGGCGAGAATGTTGTTCCGGATGACATTCTCTTTGCCGTAATGCTGATGATAGCTCCCGGTCTTCGTGCGATAGACCAGGTTCTTCTCCATCAGAATGTTCGTGCTGCCTTCGTCGTTGTAGAGTCCCCAGCCACCGTAGCTCCAGGCGGACACATCATGAATCACGTTGTGATTCACCGTCGTTCCCTCGGATGGCCCGAGCGTGTAAACCGCTCCCATGTCGCTCAGCATGTTCCAGCCGATGTGATGAATCCGGTTGAAGTCGATGCGGTTGTTCCTGGCGAGACTCTCCGCATACCCCCAGCGCCAGCCGATGGAGATGCCGGTGTAGTACAGGTCGGCGATTTCATTGTGAATCACCTGATTGTCACCGCTGTGCCCAATCCAGACACCAACGGCACACGGCAGTTCCCGTCCCAGCCGGCGAATGATGTTGTTTTCACAGACGATGCGTTCAGTCCGGTCGTTGGGATCCGCAGCGATGGTCGTCTCTCCGATGCGAACTCCCCCAGCCCCGACCTGATCAATCAGGGACTGAGTGATCCGGCAATCGTGGCATCCCCGGCGAAACCAGATGGCATATTTGCTGACCTGTGAAATCTCGCATTTGTCGAATGTGAGATGTCGGGCACCGTCGATCTGGACCACGGCATCCACCTGAGCGGCAGCTTGCATCGGGCCGAACCGACCGTTCTGCGGCGTCCATCCGGCATGAGAAAAGGTCAGCCCTTGAAAGTGCAGGTGCGAGACGAACTCTCCCGCCAGAGAGTTCGCCTTGATCAGCAGCAGGGTCTCCAGAACGGGAGCGACGACGGGAGTCGATTCTGGAGATTCTCCGGGCCGTGGCAGGTAGGTCAATGTTTTGTCTTCCGAGAGAAACCATTCCCCCGGTTCGTCGAGTGCTGCCTGATAGTTCGACAGAATGTATCCGCTGTTCTTCGTCAGCAGGTTATGCCGTTTCATCTCCGCGCCGGAGATCGTGATGGTGGAGGCCGTGAAATCAACGGAATCGACCGGCCGCAACGTGTTGTCCCATTTATGAAATGCCAGCAGTTGAACCTTCGACAGTTCTTCCGGGCTCAGTCCCTGCAATGTCGTCAGATCTTCCGCGCGGGCCTGAATCGTCTGAACCGCCCGCCGTTGCTGCTCATCCGGCTTCTGTTCACTGACACTGACCATGTAGTGGAAGAAACTGTTCGGGGTGCGCGCTCTGGGGGCGATCTGACTCTGAACCCAGAGCTGTGAGAATGATTGAGGAACTCCTTGTTGATCTGCGATGCGGGTACTCCATGCCCCTTCGGAAGTCACGGTCCAACCGGTGATCTGCCTTCCTCCCGAGAAGACAGGTCGTGCTCCCGGAGCAGCGCAGTAGACGATGGGTGCGTCGGCAGTCCCGCTGTCCTGTGGTTCGAACAGAATCGGCTCACTCAATTCATAGCGGCCGTCCGCAATGATCACTCGCAGCGGTGAGGAGATCTCGTTTGACTGTCTCCATTTTCGGATCGCATCCCGAGCCCCATTGATTGAGGAGACAGGACCGTCGGTGCCGGCGGGATTCGGCTGCTCCAGTGTCCCGGACCAGGCATCATTCCCCTGTGGAGAGACATAGAACGGCTTTTCCGCAGCACTGACCACACACTGACAGGCGCACACCACAAGCCAGGCCAGCATCGGTCGAAGACAATTCTTCTGTCTCTCATTCATGGTGAAGAAACCCCTGTCATCGCGAGCGGAGAACCGTTCATCCCATTCAACAGAAAAGCCCCGAAAGGACCAGCCTTCCGGGGCGCTCATTCGACATTTCAATTATTCGTCAGAAGACAGATCCGACAGAGACGGAACATCACCGATGGTGTGTCCATTGCCTGCTCCCAGATTGCCGAGGAGTCCTTCTCCTTCGTTCAACAGCTCCCGACGGGCGGCGAGGATTCTCGCGTGTTCTTCCCGCAGTTCCTGCTGAGCTTCCGGACGAATTCGCACTTCGGCGTTCTGGTGAGACTTGAACCCGGTTCCGGCAGGAATCAGGTGTCCCAGGATCACGTTTTCCTTCAAACCGACCAGGTTGTCCGACTTGCCCGCCAGAGCGGCTTCCGTCAGCACCTTTGTCGTTTCCTGGAAACTGGCTGCCGAGATAAAGCTTTCACTCGACACGGCGGCCTTGGTAATCCCCAGCAGCTGGGTGCTGGCACTTGCCGGACGTGGCTTGGTGAACTTGATCGGTGAACCACCATCCGATTCGATCTGCTCGTTCACTTCCTCAATGGTTTCCATCGGCACCACATCGCCAATCTGGAATTCCGTATCTCCAGGATCCGTGACTTTCACACTTTCCCGGAGCTGCCGGTTGATGCGGCGGAACTCCCATTTGTCGATCACGACACCCGGCAGCATTTCGGTATCGCCGACATCGTCGACGCGGACTTTCCGGAGCATCTGAGAAACGACGAGCTCGATATGCTTGTCGTCGATTCCCACCCGCTGTGCACGGTACACGTTCTGAATCTCGTGCAGCAGGTACTGAGAAACCGCTTCTTCGCCGCTGACTCGCAGAATATCGTGCGGAACCAGTGGACCACGCACCAGCGCGTCCCCCGCTTTCACCATATCTCCGGAGTGAACCAGCACGTGCTTCCCGTGAGGAATGACGTGTTCGACATCGGTTCCGTCGGCACCGTGGACCACGATCACTCGCTTGCCACGTTTCCGCTCGGCGACGTGTTCCACTTCCCCGTCGATCTCGGCGATGATCGCCGGATCTTTCGGCTTCCGGGCTTCGAACAGCTCGGTCACACGTGGCAGACCCCCGGTAATATCCTGCGTCCCGGCGGCTTCGCGCGGCTGCTTCGCAAGAATGGCACCGGCCGAAACCTGGTCCCCTTCTTTCACTTCCAGGTTCGCACGTTCCGGAATGTAGTAGTAATCCAGAATCTTGCCGGTGCTGTCTTCGATGATGATCTGCGGATGCAGGTCCCCTTTATGTTCGATGACCGTCCGACGCACGTGACCGGCGGCATCCTTCTCGGATTTCACCGAACGGCCTTCGATCAGATCTTCGAACCGAATCCGACCGCCCACTTCCGCCAGAATTGGAACCGCGTGCGGATCCCACTGGCAAAGCACCTGACCGGCCTTGATCGACTCGTCTTCTTTCACCATCAGGATCGCCCCGGCCGGAACGCTGTATTTCTCCAGCTCCCGGTCTTTCGGGTCGATGATGATGATCTCCCCCTGCCGGGCGAGAACGATGGCCTGACCTTCGGCGTTCACCACGCTGCGGACGCGGGCGAACTTCACACGACCTGGCTTGCGACCCCGCAGATCTGACTTTTCGACGTCAGACTGGGCCGCCCCCCCGATGTGGAATGTTCGCATCGTCAGCTGCGTTCCCGGCTCACCGATACTCTGGGCGGCAATGATCCCTGCCGCGAGACCTTCTTCGACCAGTTGCCCGGTCGAGAGATCCATCCCGTAACAGCGTTTGCAGATCCCCAGTTCGGCTTCGCAGGACATCGGGCTGCGGACCTGGATTCGCTCCAGTCCCATTTCCTCGATCCGGCGAGCGATCGCGTGGGTGATCAGCTCATCTTCACGAACGATCACTTCGTCGGTAATCGGGTCGACGATGTTGGTCCGGCTCACACGTCCGCGAATGGCGTCGGCGAGAGAGACTTCGACCTTTTCCCCACGATACTGAGTTCCACGGGTCACCCCCTTGGTGGTGCCGCAGTCGTCCATCGTGATGACCAGGTTCTGGCAGATGTCTGCCAGTTTACGGGTCAGGTATCCCGAGTCGGCTGTCTTCAGAGCCGTATCGGCGAGACCTTTACGGGCACCGTGCGTTGAGGAGAAGTACTCCAGCACGGTCAGACCTTCACGGAAGTTCGACTTAATCGGCGTTTCGATGATCTCGCCGCTCGGCTTGGCCATCAGACCACGCATCCCGGCCAGCTGTCGAATCTGTTCCAGACCCCCTCGAGCACCCGAGTCCGCCATCAGGTAAATCGGGTTCACATAGGCCCCGTCTTCCCGGATGTCGTGCTCAAGGTCACGTTTCATCGCCTCGGTGATCTTTTCCCGGGCGTGAGTCCAGATGTCGATGACCTTGTTGTACCGTTCCTGGCCGGTGATCACACCGCGGTCATACAGTTTCTGCTGTTTCAGCACTTCCGCTTCGGACTCGGCAATCACCGCTTCCTTATTCGGAGCAACCACGAGGTCGCTACTGCCGAATGACAGACCACTGCGTGTCGATTCCTGGAAACCGATCGCCTTCATCTTGTCGAGCAGTTCGATCGTCGTCCGTTGTCCGATCAGCTGATGGCAGTCGGAAATGACGTTCGCGAGGTCTTTGCTCTTCAATGCCATGTTGTAGAACGGCATCCGCGGATCCAGCGTGTCGTTGAAGATCACGCGACCGGGAGAGGTCTCAATCAGCCCCCCTGGACGGTAACCGTCTGCTCCTTCTCCCTTGACCTTCTTGTCTTTCGGGAGACGCACCTTCACGCTGGCGTGACGGGAGACTTTCCCCTGCTGATAAGCGGTCAGGCACTCACGCGGCGACGCGAAGACCATCCCATGTCCGGGCCGGCCAGTTCGTCGCAGGGTGCAGTAATAGCAACCCATCACGATGTCCTGCGACGGCGAAATAATCGGAGCCCCGTTCGCCGGTGAGAACACGTTGTTGGTCGACATCATCAGGGTCGTGGCTTCCACCTGAGCTTCGATCGACAGCGGCAGGTGAACTGCCATCTGGTCGCCGTCGAAGTCGGCGTTGAAGCCTTTGCAGACCAGCGGATGGACGCGGATCGCGTGCCCTTCCACCAGGGTCGGTTCGAACGCCTGAATCCCCATGCGGTGCAGAGTGGGAGCCCGATTCAACAACACCGGATGATTGGTGATGACTTCGTCCAGAATATCCCAGACTTCTTCATCACGCCGTTCCAGCATTCGCTTGGCGGACTTGATCGTGTCGGCATGGCCGAGTTCTTTCAGCCGCCGGATAATGAACGGCTGGAACAGTTCCAGCGCAATCTTCTTGGGAAGACCGCACTGATGCAGATGCAGTTCCGGCCCCACCACGATCACGGACCGGGCGGAATAATCCACTCGTTTTCCGAGCAGGTTTTCGCGGAACCGTCCCTGCTTTCCTTTGATCATGTCGGTCAGCGACTTGAGCGGACGGTTCGAGGAACCGAGCACTGGACGCTTGCACCGGCCGTTGTCGAACAGAGCGTCGACCGACTGCTGCAGCATTCGCTTTTCGTTCCGGACGATCACCTCTGGAGCGTTCAGGTCGACCAGCTTTTTCAACCGGTTATTCCGGTTAATGATGCGGCGGTACAGGTCGTTCAGATCGCTTGTCGCGAAGCTTCCGGATTCCAGCATCACCAGCGGACGCAGATCCGGCGGAATCACTGGAATACAGTGCAGAACCATCCACTCCGGACGGTTGTCACTGTCGCGCAGTGCTTCGATGATCTTCAATCGTTTGATGAGATCTTTGGTCTTCTGCTGGCTTCCGGTTTCCTTCAGTTCGCCACGCAGACGGGTCGACTCTTCGGCCAGATTCAAACCACTCAACAGAGAGTAGACGGCCTCGGCTCCCATTTCGATCTTGAACTCGTTTTCGCCGTATTTCTCACGGGCGTCACGAGCTTCTTCTTCGGTGAGAAGCTGGGTTTTCCGCAAGGGGGTATCACCGGGATCGGTGACGACGTATTCCTGGAAGTAGATCACCTTTTCCAGGCTGGTCGTCTTCATGCTCAACAGTGCGCCGAGGCGGCTCGGCATACTCTTGAAGAACCAGATGTGGACGACGGGAGCGGCCAGCTCGATGTGTCCCATCCGCTTCCGACGCACGCGGCTGTGAGTCACTTTCACACCGCAGCGATCGCAGATCATTCCCTTGTACTTCATGCCGCGATATTTACCGCAGGCACATTCCCAGTCCTTTTCAGGACCAAAGATCCGTTCACAGAACAGACCGTCCCGTTCAGGACGGTACGTTCGGTAATTGATCGTTTCCGGCTTCTTCACTTCGCCGAAAGACCATTGCCGGATGTCATGGGGGCTCGCCAGAGAAATCTTGACGGCACCGTAATCGTTCACGCGATCGTAAGCACCTTCGCCAACGCTCACTGGATACTCCTGATCATTGAAAGAAAATTCGAATGTTCGTTCCGCTGAAGTTCACACCCTGTCAAACGGCGACCGGAAGTCCCGGCCCACCGGATCATGCGTGTGCCTTCTCCAGTTGCATATTCAGGCACAGACCGCGGATTTCGTTGTTCAGCACGTCGAAGCTCGCGGGAGTTCCGGCTTCCAGCGTGTTCTCCCCTTTGACCATGGATTCGTAAATCTTGGTCCGACCTTCCACGTCGTCGCTCTTCACCGTCAGCAATTCCTGAAGGATGTAGGCCGCTCCATATGCTTCGAGCGCCCACACTTCCATTTCCCCGAATCGCTGGCCTCCAAAGCGGGCTTTTCCGCCGAGTGGCTGCTGCGTAATCAACGAGTACGGCCCTGTCGCCCGGGCATGCACCTTGTCGTCGACCAGGTGGTGCAGCTTCAGCATGTAGATGTACCCGACGGTGGTGTTCTGTTCGAACTTTTCCCCCGTCCGGCCATCGTGCAGCTGAATTTTGCCTTCTTCCGGCAACCCGGCTTCCCGCAGAGCTTCGCGAATCGCTTCTTCCGTTGCTCCATCGAACACCGGACAGACCGCCCGGAATCCGAGATTTCCGGCAGCCCAACCCAGGTGGGTTTCCAGAATCTGTCCCACGTTCATACGTGACGGCACCCCCAGCGGGTTCAGCACGATATCGACAGGGGTTCCGTCTTCCAGGTAAGGCATATCCTCAACCGGAAGCACTTTCGAAATCACCCCTTTGTTTCCGTGACGCCCGGCCATCTTATCCCCGACGGAGATCTGACGCTTTGACGCGACGTAAACCTTGACCATCTGCAGCACGCCGTTGGGCAATTCATCCCCGCGCTTCATGCTGTTCACCTTCTGGTCCGCATCGTCGATGACATCTTCAACGAACGGCCAGGCATCTTTCATCAACTTCCGCAGATCCGCCTGCTTCTGCGGGCTGCGGAGATCAAGCTTCTCATAATGATTCGGAAACGCGCGGGCGTAATCGGCAATGGCCTTCGGCTCACTTGCCAGACTTCGGATTTCGCGTCCGTCATCGTCTGTCAGGTGCTTCCCGAGAACCTTTTCGAACTCAACGAGGAAATCGTTGAACTTCGCGGCAATTCGGGAATGGCCTTCCTGTTCCACGCGCTTCACTTCCTGGTCGAAATCCTTGCGGTCGACTTCGCTCAGGCTCATCCGACGGGAGAACTTCTCGGTATGAATCACGATCCCTTCGACGCCGGACGGGACTTCGAGAGACTCGTTCTTCACGTCTTCCCCGGCTTTCCCGAAGATCGCGTGCAACAGTTTTTCTTCCGGAGTCAGTTCCGCTTTTGCCTTGGGAACCACTTTCCCGACAAGAATATCTCCCTGCTTGACGCGGGTTCCGACGTGAACGATTCCCCCGTCATCCAGGTGACGCAGTGCCTTTTCGCTCACGTTCGGGATATCCCGGGTGAACTCTTCCCGGCCGAGTTTCGTCTCGCGGATCTCGACGTCGAACTCGTCAATGTGGATCGACGTGTAGACATCATCCTTCACGAGACGTTCTGAAAGAATAATCGCGTCTTCGAAGTTGAATCCTTCCCATGACATGAACGCGACGAGCACGTTCCGTCCCAACGCCAGAACACCGTCCTGCGTTGCGGCACTGTCTGCGAGGATTTCCCCCTTCTTGACTTTCTGTCCCATTTCCACCAGGGGTTTCTGGTTCAAACAGGTGCGCTCGTTCAGACCGGTATACTTCCGCAGCGGGAAGCGTTTTCCTTCGACTTCGATGACATTGGCGTCAACGTAGGTCACCTTTCCGGCACGGTCCGAGCGAACGACCATTCCGGAGTACTTCGGGATCTCCATTTCCATGCCGGTTCCGACGAGCGGTGCTTCCGTAATCAGAAGCGGAACCCCCTGCCGTTGCATGTTCGAACCCATCAACGCCCGGTTTGCGTCGTCGTGCTCGAGGAACGGAATCAATCCGGCCGACACTCCGACCATCTGGTCCGGAGCGACGTCGATGTACTGCACCTGCTTGGCTTCGATCCAGTGCACGTCGTTATGGAATCGGGCGAGAACGCGCTCATCGAGAATTTTCCCTTTCTCGACGCGGGTATCTGCCGGAGCGACGAAGACACCCGATTCTTCATCCGCCCGCAGCCATTCGATCTCGTCTGTGACGCGACCTTTGTCGACTTTCCGGTACGGAGTAATCAGGAAGCCGTAATCGTCCACTTTGGCAAAAATGCTCAAACTGGAAATCAGACCGATGTTCGTTCCTTCGGGCGTCTCAATCGGGCAGATCCGACCGTAGTGAGAAATGTGAACGTCGCGGACTTCGAAGCCGGCACGTTTCCGGTTCAAACCGCCTGGTCCCAACGCACTCAAACGACGTTCGTGAGTGAGCATCGCCAGCGGGTTCGTCTGGTCGACCACCTGAGACAGTTCACTGCGCCCAAAGAAGTACTCGATTGCGGCCGAGACACTCTTGGGATTCACCAGTGTCCGGGGGGACATCTCTTCGACGTCTTTCAGGCTCATTCGTTCCTGAACTGTGCGACGAAGCTTCAGGAAGCCTTTCCGGATTTCATCCATGGCCAGTTCATCGATCGTCCGCAACCGTCGGTTTCCGAGGTTGTCGATATCGTCGACATAGGCCGTGCTGTCCCCTTCACGGAGACGGATCAGGTATCGCACTGCATTGACGATGTCTTCCGCACGCAGCGTCATTTCATCATCAGGGATGTCCTGGTTGAACTTCCGATTGATACGGAATCGTCCCACCCGACCGAGACGATACCGGTTGACATCCGAGAACTTTTCCCGGAACAGGTCCATTGCTTTTTCGAGCGCTGGAGGATTCCCTGGACGCAGCCGCTGATAGATCTTCAGCAACGCTTCTTCATGACTGCATGTTGCATCTTCCAGAATGCTGTTCATCGCGAGCGGATCAGTCGCTTCATCAATGACCTTCGCCTTTTTAATCCCGGCTTCTGCGATCTCCGCAGCCAGGCTGGCCGAAATCTGATGACAGCACTCGACGATAATTTCGCCGACCCGCTCCCCTGACGGGTAAGCGATATCCTCCGCGGCATATTTGCCTGCAAGTGCCGAACCGTCGCTTCCGACCTTGGCTTCCTTCACATCGTAAAACAGCCCCAGAAGCTGGCTGTCCGTCGTGTGCTCCGGACTCATCGCCCGCAGCAGTGTCATCGCGGAAAAGCGACCGCTCTGATCGATTCGGACTCCCAGGGAGTCCTTCTTCGAAATCATGAACTCAATCCAGCTGCCGCGCTCCGGAATGACGCGGCAGGAGAACGTCTTCCGTTCGCCCGGTTCAGCGTTCACGACAAAGTCGACCCCAGGAGAACGGTGCAACTGGCTGACGATCACTCGCTCAGCACCGTTGATGATGAACTCCCCACCGCCGATCATGATCGGCATATCGCCGAGATACACTTCCTCTTCGATCGGCTGCTCTTTCATGAGCTTCAGTGTCACCCGAAACGGACGACCGTAGGTCATCCGCAGCTGCCGGCATTCTGTTGGCGAATAACGAGGTTTTCCGAGTTCGTACTTGACGTAGTCCAGCTTGTACTGGCCGTCATAGCTTTCGATCGGAAAGACTTCGCGCAGGATCTCTTCGAGACCTTCATTCCGGCGCTCATCCGGCTTCCGTTCCAACTGCAGAAACCGGTAGTACGATTCCGTTTGAATTTTTGTCAGATCCGACAGTTCGTGCCGGGCTTCGATCTTCCCGAAGTGACGAATCGTGTCGACTGGAACAATACGCTGGTGCGGGATTGGCATACGACGTTCTTTTTTGCGCGGTAAAAAAGACTCTGAAAAGATCAACAACTGGCCCAGGGCAAAGCTGAGCTAAGATTCGTGCGAGACACGGACCGGAGCAGCGACAGAAGGGGGCCAGTGCCCATTCAACCGCTCCCATAAAGAGAGTGCCCCAGAAGACCGTGCCCAACCGGAAATCAAATGAAGACTCAAGAAACGGCAGACGCCATTCCGCGAGCTTCTCATCAACGGGGCAACAGGGAAATGCCACTTCTTAAACAACTGGGCACCTGAAACGGGTGAGCAGTGAGCGACAGATGAAAGACAAATGGATCCCTCACACAGCATTTTAGGGACATCCTGACTTCCCGAGCGAACGAATGAATTGCCAAGGGAGACAAACGGCATTCGAAAAAACACAGGTCTTCGTCTCGCAGTTGGTGCGGCAGAACTCAGAAATTTCGCGTCAAAATCGAACTCTTTGCCGACAAAGTGCTCGAGACGACTGGCTGTCCACACACCTGGCCTGATCAAGAAAATTGAGACCACAGACCGCCCACGACAAATCATTTGCCACAGGCAGAACCATCGACACAATTTACGAACCAGAAACGAGACAACTCGCCGCAGACTTCAAACAAGTTCGCCGCAGAACTACCTTAGCAGTCCACTCAAAAAAAGCAACCGTTCGGCACGACCAATGCTCAAACTCAAGTAAAAACCGATCTGTTCGACCGAAATTCCCCTGAATTTCCATTGCCTACCAACATCCAGAAACAAAAAAGACGAAATCGTCTTGTGAGACGATTTCGTCCCGTGTTCTAGAAACTGAAGACCAATTGCAGCCGTGAGATTCCGGTGATCTTTCGCTTTCACAAGCCGAACCCCGGGAACACCCCCCTGCTCCAACGCTTCAGTCAGCTGAAACTACTTCAGTTCCACAGCTCCACCAGCTGCTTCGATTTCTTTCTTGAACTTGTCGGCGTCTTCTTTCGAGACACCCTGCTTCAGCGGTTTAGGAACCCCTTCCACCAGGTCCTTGGCTTCTTTCAGCCCGAGACCGGTGATGCTGCGAACAGCTTTGATCACGTTGATCTTGTTGTCGCCGAATTTCGTGAGGATCACGTCAAATTCGGTCTTCTCTTCGACAGGGGCAGCTCCAGCACCGGCAGGAGCAGCAGCCATGACAACGGCACCGCCGCCGGCTGGTTCGATACCGTGAACTTCTTTCAGGTAATCAGCGAGAGCTTTTGCCTGAAGAAGTGTGAGACCAACGAGCTTATCGCCCAGTTCTGTTGTTGCCGCATCAAATGATTTGGCTGGGGCTTCAGCAACTTCTGACATTTCCAATTCTCCGTGAGTTGAACGCCGGCAAAGACCGTCCGGCTCGGTTGAGTGAACCACTCGGCCGTTTCACTCGGCCGAACCGGGACGCTACGCCGCGTCTCCGCCTTCTTCTGATGCTTCCTCTGGTTCCGAGATCGCCTTGATCTGTCCAGCCACAATTCCACCGGGCCCCAGAAGAGCACCAGCCAAGCGTGCTCCCGGGCTCAACAGCAGACCTGCGATCTGACCAATCAATTCCAGTCGGCTTGGGCCCTTGGAAATCTGCTCGATTCCGTTGGCATCCACCCCCTGGCCGTCGACGATCCCACCTTTAATTGCGATCTTGTCCGACTTTTTCGCCCGTTCTGCCAATTCCCGGGACAATCCGACAATGTCTTCTCCCCCCCAGACCAACGTACTGGGACCGGCGAGAATCTGATCAATGGAATCAATCCCGGACTCTTTCAGAGCCAGTCGGGCGAGTGTGTTCTTCACACCCAGCAGCGTGACCCCTTTTTTCCGCAGGTCTTCACGCAATTGATTCTGAGCGATTGCATCGACCTTCGAAACGTCGAGAACCACCAAGTCCTTACGATCCCCCAAACCGGACAGGATCTCGCGGACGATCATTTCTTTGACGGGCTTACTCATGACTCAATTCCATCGCGTCTTCATCAGAACGTCGGACGCTGGATCCGACAAATGATCAGCACTTCACCCCTCAACAGGGACTACACAGCGGCAATTTTCACACCAGGCATCTGTGTCGCAGTCAGCGTCACAGACCGGATATACTGCCCTTTTGCTGCTGATGGCTTCAGCTGGTGAATCAGCTGCAGCAGAGCCTGGACATTCTCAGTCAAACTCTGCTCAGAGAATGACAGCTTTCCAACGACGCAATGCACGTTTCCGCCGTCGTCCACCCGGAACTCAACTTTACCGGCCTTATACTCTTTCACTGCTGTCGCGACATCCTGAGTCACGGTCCCCGCTTTGGGTGAGGGCATCAAGCCTCGCGGGCCCAGCAATTTTCCAAGAGGACCCACGACACCCATCATATCGGGAGTCGCAATCGCGACATCGAAGTCCGTCCAGCCGTCTTTGATCTTGTCAGCCAGCTCTTTGCCGCCTGCGAAATCCGCCCCGGCTTCATTGGCCTTCTGAACATTCTGGTCTTTACAGAACACCAGAACTCGCTGAGTCTTTCCAATGCCGTTCGGAAGAACAATGCTTCCACGAACGATCTGATCTGCATGCTTTGGATCGACACCCAGGCGAACCGCAAGTGAGACCGACTGGTCAAACTTGCTCGGCTTCAGGTTCTTCGGGAGTTGCGACTCAAGGCCTTTCAGAGCCTTGACCGCTCCTTCAACCGAAAGTGATCCCAGCTTTTCCGCAGCCGCACGCAGTGCAGTCTGCCGCTTTGAAAGTTTCATTGTATTCCTTGCCCTTCAGCGATCCGGTTCGGCCGCTGTCAACGGACATGTCTCAACGGGACAAACAGGTCACCAGACGAAAACGATCCTACGACTCAGTCAGCAATCGCAATCCCCATGCTCCGAGCCGTTCCCGCGATCACTTTCATCGCCTGATCGACATCAGAGGTGTTCAAATCTTCCATCTTCTTCTGCGCGATTTCCCGCAACTGGGACTGCGACACCACGCCCACCTTTTCGGCCCGTGGATTTGCCGCCCCGCGAGCCACCTGAGCCGCCTGCTTCAGAAGCACAGCTGCCGGAGGGCTCTTCAGAATAAACTCAAATGAGCGATCGTTGTACACCGTAATGATGACGGGAATCACAGTCCCCATCATATCACGAGTCTTCTCATTGAACTGAGAGACGAACTGCCCAATGTTGATCCCGTGGGGACCAAGCGCAGTCCCGACCGGGGGGGCTGGAGTCGCCTGACCGCCGGTAATCTGAACTTTAATCTGCGCTGTAACTTGTTTCTTAGCCATTGTTTTCTCGTTGCATCCGGTCGAGGCAGAAATTCAATTCCACCCTCAAGCGACTCAAATCGACTGGCACTAGACTTTTTCAACTTGCCAGTGTTCCAGCTCCACTTCGGTTGGACGACCGAAAATCTCGATAATGATCTTCACTTTTCCGGTGGTGTCGTCCATCGAATCAATGGAACCTTCGAAACTTTCGAACGGCCCCTCTTTGACTTTCACGTGATCACCGACACCCACTTCAAATTTCACCACCGCTTTGGCTGGCTTTTCCGGTTCCCCGGCCTTCACTTCATCTGATCCCAGCCCCAGCCATCGGCGGACTTCGGGGAGCTCCATCGAAATCGGCTTTCCAGCTGCTCCGGTGAAATCGCCGACTCCTCCGGTTGACCGAACGAGGTGCCAGCTCTCATCAGTCATTTCCATCTGAATCATCATGTAACCAGGGAGCGTTTTCTGCTCCCGGACACGACGACTTCCCCCCTTGGTCTCAACAACCTTTTCCGTGGGGATGTAGATCTGACCAAAGCACTCGCCCATGCTCTCCATGTGAACACGTCGAATAATCGAGTCGCGAATTGACTTTTCACGATTGCTCTGCACCTTGAGAACAAACCACTCCATCCGGGGGTTGAGTTCCCCATTCAGAGCAATCTGCTCAAGTGTCGGCACTTTCGACGCTTTTGACGACGAAGAGGACTTTTTTCCTGAGCTGCTACGATCATCGTCCATGGGCGAGCCACGCATCTTTGTGGATCACACTTTAATTTTCAAGGGATCCGGGACACAAAACAATGGATTTTCCAACGGCTTCTGAGCGTTTCACCACCACTCAAATCAATTTTTGACTCACCGTGGAACGACAGCGGATTCGACGCCTGCTTATTTCTTCAAAAAACCGACAAACGTAAACAGCTGCTGCCAGAAGATGTCGCAAATAAACAAGTAGGCACACAACACGACCATCACGACGAGCACAACAACCGTTGCCCTCTTCAAATACTCGCGCGTCGCCCAGGACACCTTATCCATTTCCGCTTCCACGGAAATCAGAAAATTCGCAAACGGAGGCCAATTGACAAGACCAAAGGCCAGCCAGACACCGGCAACAACAATCACACTTGGAACACCCCACCGCACGGACGAGGCATAATCCATCAACAGCGTCTGATTCAGTCGATAAGCCGCCACCAGAAAGACGCCGGCAATGACCAGAAACGTCACTTGCCGAACGATCCGTCCCTGACTCCGCTTAAACAGACGTGCCTGCAGCATCGCTCCCCAAAACGAGGTCTCAGCTTTTGCTTTGGCCATCCCAGGCAGGTCCTCTCAAGAGAATTCCGGCACACAATCCATCGGGGCAATCCCCTGCTGTGCCGTCAAATCTGCGATTGGTCGTCACACAAAAAAACGCACGGGCGGAGGGACTTGAACCCCCAACCTGCGGATTTGGAATCCGCTGCTCTGCCGATTGAGCTACACCCGTATTCGATGCGGAAAAGGACATGACGCCATTTCCCGAATGGCTCCTTGATTCCGAAGGGGCCACGGGAGCTGATCAGCCGGTCACTTCTTCCGTGATTCTTTATGCAAAGTATGCTTACGAAGCTTCGGGCAATACTTCATCAACTCGAGACGTTCGGTCCCGCGCATTTCTTTGATTGCCCGATAGTTTCTTGAGCCGGATTCGGTGCATTCCAGCCACACGTATTCGCGTGCCACGTTTCACCTCATTAAATGCCAACAATCCGGCGCCGCCAGAAGACAGTCAACCGGATTTGACCTGAATTCATTTTTTGATTCGACGCCACCCGATTCAAACTGAACCAGAACGGCGCATCTCTGATCGAAAGAGCGGGGGCAGAACCCAATCTCCCCCCGCTCCTCTGATTCCACTGACTACTGGAGAATCTTGGTCACGATTCCCGATCCGACCGTTCGGCCCCCTTCGCGAATCGCGAAGCGGCTTCCGTCGGTCAGAGCGACCGGCTTAATCATTTCGACTTCCAGCTTGACGTTGTCGCCTGGCATACACATTTCTGCGTCACCGAGGAGCTTCACCGCTCCCGTCACGTCCGTCGTCCGGAAGTAGAACTGTGGGCGGTATCCACTGAAGAACGGAGTCTTGCGGCCCCCTTCGTCTTTGCTCAGCACGTAGACTTCCGCTTCGAACTTGGTGTGAGGCTTAATGCTGTTTGGAGCAGCAAGAACCTGTCCACGTTCGACGTCTTCCTTCTTGGTTCCGCGGAGCAGAATCCCGACGTTGTCGCCGGCTTCGCCTGCTTCCATCAGTTTGCGGAACATTTCGACGCCGGTACAGGTCGTTTCCTGCGTATCACGCAGTCCGATGATCTGCACTTTGTCGCTGACTTTGATTTTGCCCCGTTCGATACGACCGGTGACCACTGTTCCGCGGCCTTCGATCGAGAACACGTCTTCGATCGCCATCAGGAATGGCTTGTCGATTTCGCGGGCCGGTTCTGGAATGTCGGCATCCAGAGCGTCCATCAGCTTCCCGATACAGGCGTTCTTTTCAGCGTCGCCTGGGTTGTCGAGAGCAGGCTTTGCGGAGCCGCGGATGATGGTGACGTCGTCCCCTGGGAAGTCGTACTTGTTCAGGAGATCGCGAACTTCCATTTCGACCAGCTCGAGCAACTCTTCGTCGTCGACCAGATCGCACTTATTCAGGAAGACCACCAGAGCGGGGACGTTCACCTGGCGAGCCAGAAGAATGTGTTCCCGAGTCTGCGGCATCGGACCGTCGGCAGCGGACACCACCAGGATCGCACCGTCCATCTGGGCGGCACCGGTGATCATGTTCTTAATGTAATCCGCGTGACCCGGACAGTCGATGTGGGCATAGTGCCGGTTCGGAGATTCGTATTCGACGTGAGACACGGCGATCGTCACCGTCTTGGTCTCATCGCGAACGGTTCCCCCTTTTGCCACTTCCGAGTAGGCAATTGGAGTCGCCAGTCCCTTGGTAGCCTGCACGGCCAGAATCGATGCGGTCAGAGTGGTTTTTCCGTGGTCGATGTGACCAATGGTTCCCACGTTGACGTGCGGTTTTGTCCGTTGAAATGTTTCCTTCGCCATGACTAGCGCTCCAAAACTCCCGATATCGTTCGACGTTGATTCATGCAAAACAGAAGTTTCGCACCAATTCCTAGAACTCTACGGAACACCCGTAAAAGCTCTGCGACAAAACCGGACGGACCGGTAAGCTGCTGGTGGGATTTGAACCCACGACCTCGTCCTTACCAAGGACGCACTCTACCGGCTGAGCTACAGCAGCGACGTTCGGCGTTGCCTGCTCTTGAGTCCGGTTTCGCCACCTGACTCTCAAGCTTTCGGCCCCATGTTCCAAGCCCAATCTGGACTCAGACTCCATCACGCCAGATCGTGACAGATCTACAGATTCCACAGTGATCCGCGGTTTCTGTACCCCCTCGCGGGAGAACGGGACAAAAAAGCGGGTGAAGGGAATCGAACCCTCACCACCAGCTTGGAAGGCTGGAGCTCTACCATTGAGCTACACCCGCAAATTTTCTTCTGAACTGCTGGCCAAACTGATTCCAGTGACGCCGGCAACACATGGCGTTCGCCATGCACTTTCAACCAAAACCCTCTACTCAATTCAACCTGGACCCAATTCAAAATGGGGGCGGAAGGATTCGAACCTTCGAAGGCAGAGCCACCAGATTTACAGTCTGGCCCCATTGGCCGCTCGGGCACACCCCCGTGATCCGGTGACATTGCTATAACCGGCAAATGACTGCCGATCATGAGGTTCTCGCACTGAATGTCAAGTGCAGGAGCCTCTGATGACCAGAGACATTTCATTCTGCTCCGAAGAGCTAGCGGAGGGATTTGAACCCACAACCGCCGGTTTACAAAACCGGTGCTCTGCCGTTGAGCTACGCTAGCCAGTTGAGCCCGCCACCTTGTAACAGAATGACGTTCTCGAGGAAACCTTGCCGGCACTCACTTCAGCAGACTGACTGATCCTGCCAGTCTGCCGCAAGGCCACCGGACAACATCGCCGACCGGAAATGTAAGCCGCGAAGTATAGCGGCGGGTTCCCCCCTTGCAAGCACAAACGATCCTTCCGTTGTTTGAGGAACAGAATTCCTTCAAAACGCTTCCTTGCCGCCTGCGACATCCTGCCCCATTCCCCATCAGAACCCGGCATTCCCATTCGGGACAGACGCCGGTTCTTCCGAGCTCATCCCGGTCACTCCAGTTTCCTTGCCGGACCATCCCGTACGGCAATGGGAATCGCTGTTCCCTGACACCGCGTCGTCCGCCCCTGTTCGCCGGATTTCTCTTTAAGAACGTCAGATCTGCTCCCCAGATTCGCCCCGGAAATGATGCCGAATTGCATCGGCCTGCCGAATTCCGGAATCATTCCACGTAACCTTATTCCATAATAAATGTTACGTCATTTCAAACCTCACCGGGGATCAATGGACGTTGCCGGAACACCACGGTGATTCGAATTCAAAACAGCGCTGTTCAGTCGCTGCAAAATTCCTTAAACACGACACAAGTCCAATCTCAGGAATAATTTGCAAATCATCCAATCACTTTTTGCAACACACGGAAGAGTCCAACGGCACTCCCAATGCTTTAGGGATGTCCTGTCGGCCAATCAAAACGAACAGAAACGAAAACAGGCTGACGGATCTCACTCTCACAGAAGTCTCTCACGGAAAGTTGCACACATGACGGCTCTCACCTCCCAGCTGCTCCAGGACGAAGCAGGATTCATCGTCTCCGCCGAACTCGTTCTGGTTTCCACAATTCTGGTCATCGGCATGGTGGTCGGCCTGGCCGAAGTCGCCAACGGAATCAACGAAGAACTGGAAGACGTGGGGGCGGCCTTCGGCTCACTGAACCAGTCCTACTGCTTTACCGGATTCAGCGGACACAAAGGGCATGTCGTGGGGAGCGGATTCAATGACCTGGCAGATTACTGTGACGGCCAGTTCGATATTTCCTGCGACGGCGGACCGGTTCCAGAAGGCCGCAAAGACGGTCACAAGAACTGGTAATCAAGACAACTCTGCTGGTCTCTCTCACAAAAAAACCTCGCTCAACGGAGTTCGTTGGCGAGGTTTTTTGTTGTTGGCCGATCACTGCCGCCAGAAACTCGAGTTGACAGCAGCGTTCTCCGGCGACGATCAGACATACTGATTCAGGTAAGGAAGTTTTCCCATTTTCTGATCGATCAGTTCGTCGTTCGACAGCAGTTGTCCGAGAAAGTCCCACTGCCCGGTCACGAGGGCTTCCTGCGCGCTTTGCGGCATTTTTCCCTGAACCGTCTGCCCTGCAAACGTGATCGTCAGCGTCTTCAAATCGATCTGAATCGGAAGATTCGGGTCGGCGGAAATCGCAGCGTTCAGACGCTCCAGATCCGCTCGACTCGCCGTCACCGGGGCGACTCCGAGAGAGATACAATTTCCGAAGAAAATCTCCGCAAATGATTCTGCAATCACAGCTTGCAGCCCCCATCGCATCAACGACTGGGGAGCATGTTCCCGACTGGAACCGCACCCGAAATTCTGGCCTGAGACCAGAATTTTCGCGTTCCGATAGCGGGCATCGTTGAATGGGTGGGAGGGATCCTGTTCCCGGTCATCTTCAAACGCATGTTCACCGATGCCGTCGAAGGTCACGCATCGCAAAAATCGGGCAGGAATAATCCGGTCCGTGTCGATGTCGTCCAGCAACACAGAGATCCCGGTTCCGGAGATCGTTTCAACGCACTGCATAAATCGTCACTCAGCTCAGATTCGGACAAAGTTGATTCCGCAGGAATTGTAGACACTCCCACGACGGATGTCACCGTTCCGGATTCCAGGCAGTTCTTCAGCACAATTCTCGACAGACTTCAGGCGAATTCCAGCCGATCGATGACTGATTTTCGAGGTGCTGTGTCATGGCGAGCTCAGAAGTTTTGCAAGACTTCCCCTCCAGCATAGGAGCCGAGTGCTCCCCAGGATCCGTAGGGGCTTTTATCTCCCCCTGTCACCGGAGAATTTGTTGACTCCCCCACAGCAATATGTTCCGAGATAAATCGAACCGAACCATCCAGCAAGAGGACCTGCACCCCTCCCGCGTGCCGGCTGCTGGGAGCACGGATGACGCCGAAGTTGCGATCTTTGTCTTCCACGCCGACACAGGCAGGGCCGTTCGGGGGCAGGACCGTGTTGACGTACCAGGCGGCGGGAGCATTGGACGCCCAGAACAGACCGTCCTGCGTGATTTCCCTCTCTCCTTCGGTCACGTACTTGCCGTCGACCACGGCTGCCTGACACAGCGAGGGATTCGACTCGATCCCCTTCACTCCGTGCAGTGTCGTGGTATGCGGAGTCGTGCGAATTCCGAGATCCCGTTCCATCACCGCGATGGTGTTGCTCGTTCCGTCGGTCACAGCGCGGAATCGGATACTGCTTTGAAATCCAAAGAGTCCACGAATGTCTGTCTGCCGTGCCTTTCCGTCTTTGGAATAGGTGACATCCCGGCGGGTGTCGTCTCCGGCACTGAAGCAGTAGCTCCGCATTGGAATTTTGGGGACCGCCAGTTCCTCGGCGTCCTTTCGCGTGACGAACGAGGAGTCCGGACAGAGAAACGACTCAATGGGCTCAACCGGATTGGGATACGTCTCTTTTTCCGGATGCCCTCCCTGCAATTTGTCCCCCATGATCTGGTTGTACAGTTGAGCATGATCCAAGAATGGCAACATTGAAACCATGCCACTCATCATGTCTTCATTCGTCCCCTTCCCGGAATTTCCTCCCCGCCCAAACGGGAGGGTGTTGTAAACGTCGTGGTAATTGTGCAGGGCGAGCCCGAGCATCTTCAGATTGTTTTTACACTGTGCCCGGCGAGCGGCGGTTCGCCCTTCGAGCATCGCCGGAACCAGCAACAGAATCAAAGTCACCACCACATTCCCGAGAACAACCAGTTCGATGAGCGCAAAACCGGTACGGTGTGTTCGCATTGCAGAGAGCCCTTATGCCGCGACAGGAAGAGAGAAATGTCCAAATCCCAATCAGTGTGTCGTCCCGCAGAGTGAATGGAAGACGCGATCGACGTCCCCATCTCACCCCGATTCCAACGGTCTGTCAAACCCCAACCAGCAGCCTTCAGCCGATTTCGCCAGATTCCAACACATTCCTTCCCCTGTGAACTGATGGCCTGACGGAATTCTTCGGCCTTGCGCAGTAGTCCATCAGGAAAGGCTTTCCTACTATAAGAGTCACGGCCAGAGGGGATGGATTGCCTTGCCTGCTGGTCCCTGTCGAGTTCAAAGCGTTCATCGGACAATTCACAGGTACGACAACTGTCGTCGGTCGAGACCGCACCCAGAGGGGTTTCCGAAATGGCGTCTGCCGGAAGATGGCACACCTTCGCAAATTCCACAGGCCGGACGGTTGTCAAAAGGAGTTGGTAATGCCTCACCGAGGATTTCTGAATCAGGTTCTGGCCGTTCCCTGTCTGCTGGCCGCGCTCTGTCTGCTGCCACTCTCCACAATGGGGCAGGCGGCTGATCCGGGAGAAAACCCCTTCCCCGGACGATTCCCGGCTCCGAATCTGGATGGCGGGACCGACTGGCTGAATGTCTCGGGACCGATCGACCTGAAAGATCTGCGGGGAAAAATTGTCCTCCTCGACTTCTGGACCTATTGCTGCATCAACTGCATTCACATTCTTCCGGATCTGAAGTATCTGGAAGAGAAATACCCGAACGAACTCGTGGTGATCGGTGTTCATTCGGCCAAGTTCGACAACGAGAAGGAATCGGAAAACATTCGCGAAGCGATCATGCGTTACGAAATCGCTCACCCGGTGATCAACGATTCCAACATGACCGTCGCCCGCCGGTATCAGTTCAACAGCTGGCCCACACTGGTGCTGATTGACCCGGAAGGAAACTTCGTGGGTCGCCAGCCGGGGGAAGGGAGCCGGGAACTGTTTGACGACGTGATCGGGAAACTCGCCAAGTACCACCGAGCGAAAGGGACCCTGGACGAAACTCCGGTCCGTTTCCATCTGGAAAAAGAAAAGGCCGAAGTCACTCCGCTTCGCTATCCCGGAAAAATCCTGGCGGACGAGACCGGAAAACGGCTGTTCATCACCGACAGCAATCACAACCGGATCGTCATCAGCAGCCTTGACGGGGAACTGCTGGATGTGATCGGCTCTGGTGCGATTGGAGCGAAGGACGGCAGCTACGAAGACGCGACGTTCGATCACCCGCAGGGAGTCGCCCTCGTCGGAACCGACCTGTATGTGACCGACACAGAGAATCATCTGATCCGCAAAGTGGACCTGACGACCAAACAGGTCACCACACTGGCCGGAACAGGACAGCAGTTGCGGGTGCGTCCGACATTCGGCGGCGGCGGAAAACTGCGAACAACCGCACTCAACAGCCCCTGGGCGGCCGTGGAACTGAAAGGATTTCTGTACGTCGCGATGGCCGGCCCGCACCAGATCTGGCGGCACAAGATCGGCTCTGACGTCATCGGCCCGTTCATCGGCAGCGGACGTGAAGACATTCTGGACGGACCGTTCCGGGAAGCAGCCCTGGCTCAGCCGTCTGACATCGTGACCGATGGAACGGATCTGTATCACGTGGACAGTGAAGGCTCGGCCGTTCGGAAAAACAAACTGGCCTCTCCCGCGAAAGTGACAACCGTTGTCGGCCCGCATGAATTTCCGAATGGACGATCACTCTTTGAGTTTGGAGACATTGACGGGAATGGGGATGACGTGCGGATGCAACACCCGATCGGAATGACATTCCATGACGGGCTGCTGTATGTGGCCGACACCTATAACGACAAGATCAAACTGGTCGACCCGGCCAAACGGACCGCGGTCACCTGGCTGGGAACCGGAACCGCCGGCAAAAAACTGAATCCGGTCGAGATGGCCGAACCGGCCGGACTGGCGATCGCCGACGGATTTCTGTTCATCGCCGACACCAACAATCACCGCATTCTGAAAACCGACCTGAAGACCAAGGCCACCACGGAACTGATCGTGAAGAATCTGACACCCCCCACTCCTCCCCAGCAGGATCCGAATGAACTGCTGGCCGATTCTGTCGCCGACGCACAGGGAGCGACGGTCGGAAGCGGGACGCCGGTCACGATCAATGTGAAATTTGAATTTGCCGACGGCTACCATCTGAATCAACTCGCCCCCCTGGTCTACAAGCTGACGGCCGGTGAGAACCAGAAAGTCGTCGCCGCCGAGTCGCTCAACAAACGCTCACGAGGAACGGCTCAGGAGACCACCGCGACGATTCCTCTGACACTGACCGGGGAAACCGGTGAGACGAAACTCACCGTGACCATCAACTACCAGTACTGTAAAGACGGCACCGGCGGGCTGTGCAAATTTGGATCGCAACAGTGGACGCTGCCGTTGACAGTCGCTGCCACCGGCCCGAGCGAAATCACATTGAATGTGAAACCGTAACGGCGTTCGCCCGATTCTGGCGTCAGCCTGTGGATTCTTTTACACTGCAGGATCAGTCTGCCGTGTGCGCGGTCACTGCGAGATCGGGGGACGTTTCTCCCCTTCCTCGCAGGCCCCGTATCCCCTTTTCTAACTTCAACTTCGGAGAGATTTCCCGCACATGGACAGCGACATTCGCGACACGATCGAGTCTTTGACAACCCGCCTTCTCCAACTCAAGGACTGTCTTTGACTACGACGTCAAACAGCAACGCACAACCGAAATCGATGAGCTGATGTCGCTCCCGAATTTCTGGGATCACCAGGAACGGGCGCAGAACATGGTGGCCGAACTGCGACGACTTCGCTCGGTCATGAAGCCGCTGGAAGAAATCTCCTCCGGGCTGGATGACGTCGGCGTGCTCGTGGAGTTCGCCGCAGAGGACAACTCGCCGGAGACGATCGCCGAGATTCGTTCGACGCTCGAATCGCTGCAGCCCAAAATGGATGCCGTCGAGTTGCAGGTCAGCATGAAGAACCCGGAAGATGCCGGGGATCTGTACATGGTGATTCAGGCGGGAGAAGGGGGAACCGACTCCGCCGACTTCGCCGAAATGCTGATGCGGATGTACCTGCGCTGGTGCGAGAAGCGCGGCTTCGAAGTGGAAGAGATTGACCGTTCCGACGGGGAAGAGGCCGGCATCCGGAACGTCACCCTGCTGATCAAAGGGGATTATGCGTTCGGTTATCTCAAGGGAGAGACCGGAAACCACCGTCTGATTCGAATCAGCCCCTTCGACTCGGCAGGCAGACGCCACACGGCATTTGCGGCCGTCGACGTGACTCCCGACCTGGGAGATTCCGCGGATATCGAAGTGGACTGGGAGGACAACAAAATTGTCCGGGAAGACGTCTTCCGCGCCGGGGGAGCCGGGGGCCAGAAGGTCAACAAAACCAGTTCCGCGATCCGCCTGACACACTTGCCGACAAACGTCGTCGTTCAGTGCCAGAACGAACGCAGCCAGCACCAGAACCGGGCACTTGCCCGCAAGATGCTGGTGGCCAAGCTGTACCAGATTGAACAGGAGAAACAGGAAGCGGCCAACGCGGCTCGACGTGGAGAGAAATCCAAGATCGGGTTCGGTGGCCAGACGATTCGCCACTACGTTCTGCAACCCCAGCAGTTCGTGAAGGATGATCGGTCGGAACTCAAGCAGAGCAATCCGCTGGAAGTTCTGGACGGGGATCTGGATCCCTTCCTGGAAGCCTATCTCCGCTGGAGTATCGCCAAGTAGGGTTTGACACTTCCGTCCAAGAGACCGGTTCGGTCAATCATGTGGCCGGGCAGCACGCTTTTCAGCAAGAAAAACGCTGATACCCGCGTGCCGGATCGGCCAAATATCTGGCCAAACATCTGATCGAAATGCCATCAAAAAACGGACGAGCCGCCTGACTGGTGACTCGTCCGTTTTATTTTTGATGCGATCACTTGCGTGGCGTCATCTCCAGACCGGTTGTCTTACTGGTCTCCGAGAAAGACCACTTCATGCTGATCGAAGAATTCCTTGATCCAGTTGGTCGAATTCTTGGAAAGCACCTGCTGTCCCAGGCTGACATACCAGTTCTGCATCCCCGACTTCAGGAACTCTTCGCGGAATTTCTCCAGTTCCTCGGGGTTCGAGGGATTCCGGTTCAGAATCTTCACAATGAAATAGGCGGACTTGTCCCGATTCGGAATCACGCGCACGTCACCCGGCTGCATCTGATTGAAGACGGTGCTGTAGAACTCCGTCCCAGGATCTTCGACGCCGGGAATCACCGACGGCGACACTGAGCCGGTGGCCTGCATGCTGGTCGGCGGAACAATCGGCTTCGACATCCAGCTGAAATCTCCGGTCGAGCGGACTGTCAGAAACAGGCTCCCTTCCTGACCGGTAATGGTCGCTTCACCGAGCGCCTCGGCGACAGGTTTGTCACTTTCCCGAACCAGTTTCGCCAGCTCTTCCGCACGGGCTTTGGCCTTGGGTTCCGCTTTCAGCATCTTCCAGGCTTCCACAACCTGCTCGCGCACATCCTTTTCGTCATCGAGTGATTTCGGGACATAGGAGGCTTTGTCCGCGAGTTTCCAGTAGGCAAAACTGGCGGAGGACAGAATGTTGTCTGCCCGACCGGTCCGGTAAATGGCCGTCGGATTGGAGTAGTACAGCACATCGGCGACTGGTCCGCGCTGTCCGGTGGTCGCAATGGCCTGACCGATCGGATAATCCTCGGACTCCCGCAACTGCTGATAGCTCAGGAGCGGCGTCACGACATAAACCAGTTGATGCTCCGCGGCATACTTTTCCAGTTCCTTGTTCCCCTGTTCGAGGGTCAGGGCGTTTTCTTCTCCAGACTCCATCTGCACCCGGTATGAGATATCTCCAAGATGGTCATAGGCGGCGGAAATCCGCTTCTGAATCTCGGCGAGTGTGCGTTCGCGGAGAATCTGCTGGCGAATTTCGGCTTTCAGCTTGTCATCCAGTACCGGAACGTCTGATGCCGGAGCCTTGGGGGCGGCCGGAATGACTTCGTCTCCGGGAGCGGGTGGAACAACCGCGTCCCCTGCTGGAGCCGGCATCGCGTCCCCTTTCGGTTCAGCAGGAGCTTCCGCTGGTTTCTCTTCCGGCTTCTTCTCTTCGGCAGCCGGTTTCTCTTCGGCTTTGGGAGCGTCTGCCGGCTTCTCAGGAGCCGCTTCCGGTTTCGGAGCGTCTTCTTTGGGAGCCTCTTCCTTCGGCGCGTCACCAGCCGCCGGTTCCTCCTGGAAGAAGGCGACCAGCTGAGTTTCCGGGAGACTCATGACGCCTGAAGTGGATTCTCCCCCCTCGGCAGGAGCGTCCGGCTGCGGAGTCTCTGGAGCAGGAGCTTCGTCAGCCTTGGGGGCCTCTTCTGCTTTGGGAGTTTCCCCGGCAGGAGCGTCTGCTTTCGGAGCGTCCGGCTGCGGTTCTTCTTTCTTGGGTTCTTCTGGCTTGGGCTCATCCTTTTTCTCAGCGGCCGGTTCTTCTTTGGATTCCGGAGCGGGGGCCTCTTTCTTCATTTCCCCTGCGTTTTCCGCCGGGAGTTCGCCTGCGGGGGGGGCGTCTTCGGTCGGCAGCTGCAGTTTCGGCATCTCCAGTCTGGGGAGTGTCAGATCCGGTTCTTCGACTTCGCTTCCGTTTTCGGGAACCGTCCGCTTGTATCGTTCGTCGTACCGCTGCTGAATTTCTTCATCAGTCACTTCTCCAACCAGCGGCTCAATCTTGCTGTAGACCGCCTCGAAATACCCCAGCTGGAATCGGCGTGGCTGCAGGAAGCCGGGGCGTCCCTCTTCCACTTCTCCTTCCGGAGTGAATCCCGGGGTATTGCTGCGGTATTGGCTGAACAGTTCCTGCAGTTCCAACTCCGACGGCTTGGCATCTGCCGCCACAAAGTCACTGACCGGAATCACGGCCACGTCGGCGGACTGGCGAACATTCAGCTGTCGATAGAATTCCCAGAACGCTTCAGGGGGAAGTTCATTCCGTCCGTACAGCAGTTCAAAGGCCTGCACCGCTTTCAGTTCGTTCCGCAGTGCGTCGAGCAGCTCACTTTCCGACACCCGCAACTGATTCTTGATCTTGGTGAAGGCTTCGACCGTGAGAGGTTTTTCCGGGGCCTGGCTGAAAATGAACCGCATGTACATCAGTGACTGCGGGTCGATCGAGCTGCTGACGCGGGTGAGATTCTCCAGCAATGCCTGCTTGCTCGTCACCCGTTTGGCAAAATCCATGACGATCTTGTCGGAAATCACCATCCCCATTTTGTCCGCTTCTTTGCGAAGCAGGGCGCCCATGACGATGTCACGGTTATCGATTTCGTCCCCGGAGAAGAAGTTCATCAGGTACTGCCGCTGCATCTGCTGCGGAATATCCATTCCGAACGACTGCTGAAACGCCATCCTGATAAAGCTGTTGGCGATGCTTTTCTGCCGGCTCAGATCGGCCAGATCATTCTGCGTGAAGTTTCCGCTGTCGGTCAGCACGGCACTGGCCTGGCGGGAAGAGATCAGCCCGACCAGCCCGATGATCGCTCCGATCAGGGCGCCGGAGAGTCCCCATTCGACTCCTTTTCCTTTTCCAAGACCTGCCAGCCAGGCGATGCAGCCGAGCAGGGCCGCGACAAACAGGACCAGCAGCGGGCCCGGAATATCCTGTGGATTCTGGACGGAACCCAGCAGCACGAACGACACCATGGCAACGCCGGTAATGACGACCATCATGGTCTTTTCGTAGCGGCGAAACAGCGAAAACGGCGAACTCATCCTTGTCCCTTATCTGAAATTCAACAGGAGACGAACTCGTGCTCGGATCCGGGAGATCTGAAAAACCTCGGACCTGTTTTCAGGCCCGCCGGAGTTCCCTCGAAATGGGGGTAACTCTTGACAATCCGACAATTCATCACGTAATGACTCATCACAGAACTGCGTGACAGCTCCTGTCCAGACGGTTCTGGCAACAGTTCAACACATGCCGTCCGGGAAGTCCACAGAAGCTGGACAACCTTGACCGGCAGAGGTCTTTTGACCGAAAAAATGTGTTTGACCGATCAGGAAGAGTCTGTGGATTTATCCTCCGCATTCTAGCCCGACCGGAGTTGAACACAAGCCAGAACCGGGAGTGCAGGTTTGGCGAAAGTCTCCGTGACAACGGAACTTTGGCTGATCACCATGAACATCCGGCTGCCGGTCTCAAACAGGTCTCGATCTCCCTGTTCAGACTGTCGGCCCGGACCGTGACGTCAGGCAGGCCTGTTCCCTTCACGTCGTCATCAAATCCACGACTTCAAGTTACAAGACAGAATTTCATACGGATGTCGAGTTCGAAGAAAAAACGGGGCCTGGTGATTGTGGAATCACCGGCAAAAGCCAAGAAAATTGCCGGATACCTGGGCAGCGACTACGAAGTCCGGGCCAGCATGGGGCACGTCCGCGATCTTCCTGAAAAAGCCGCGGACATCCCGGAAGGGATCAAAAAGGAAGCCTGGACTCGACTGGGGGTGAACGTCGACAAAGGCTTTGAACCGCTGTACATCATCTCCCCGGAAAAGAAGAAGACGATCAAGGAACTCAAGGATCTGCTCAAAAATTCCGAAGAGCTGATCGTCGCGACCGACGAAGACCGCGAAGGAGAAAGTATCGGCTGGCACCTGGTCGATACGCTGCAGCCAACGGTTCCCGTCAAACGGATGACCTTCTCGGAAATCACCAAAAAGGCGATTCTGGAAGCCCTGGCGAACCCGCGCCAACTCGACATGAACCTGGTCGAAGCCCAGGAAACACGTCGCATTCTGGACCGTCTCTACGGATACACCCTCTCTCCGCTGCTCTGGACGAAGATCCGCCGGGGACTCTCCGCCGGACGGGTGCAGAGCGTGGCCGTCCGGATTCTGGTCCTCCGGGAACTGGAACGGATGGCGTTCAAGAGCGGAACCTATTGGGACCTGAAGGCCAGCCTGAAGACTCGGGAAGGGACCCGATTTTCCGCCCAGCTGGCCACCGTCGGCGGAAAACGGGTGGCTGCCGGAAAAGATTTCGATGAAAGCACAGGGCAGATTCAGGCCGGCAGTGACGTTCTGCTGTTGTCTGAAACGATGGCCCGCGACCTCCACGCCCGACTGGAACGCTCGGACTGGTCGATCAGCAGCATCGAACACCGTCAGCAGATCCGGAAACCGCCAGCACCGTTTACGACCAGTACCCTGCAGCAGGAAGCCAACCGGAAGCTGAACATGTCCGCCCGGGAAACGATGCAGACCGCTCAGCGTCTGTACGAAGGGGGATACATCACTTACATGCGAACGGACAGCGTCACACTGTCCCAGGAAGCGATCAATTCTTCCCGGAACCGGATCGAGAACAATTACGGTCAGGCGTTTCTCAGTCCGTCTCCCCGTCAGTACAGCAACAAGACGAAGAACGCTCAGGAAGCTCACGAAGCGATTCGTCCGGCCGGGGACGAGATGAACACGGCGGACCGACTGGGGCTGTCCGGTCGTGAAGCCCGACTGTACGACATGATCTGGAAGCGGACCATTGCCACCCAGATGGCGGATGCCGTCCTGCGGTTCGACACGGCGACCATTGTTGCCGGGGACGCGGAGTTCAAGGCCACCGGACGGAAAGTCGAATTCCCCGGGTATTTCCGGGCGTATGTCGAAGGATCCGACGATCCGGAAGCGGCTCTCGAAGACCAGGATTCCGTCCTGCCGGATCTGAGTGAAGGGGAAAAAGTGGCCTGCGACGCCATTGAGACGTTGTCGCACGAAACGAAACCTCCCGCACGCTATACGGAAGCCACGCTCGTTCGAAAGCTGGAAGCGGAAGGGATCGGACGTCCGTCCACTTACGCCAGCATCATCAGTACGGTTCAGGATCGGGGGTACGTCCGAAAAGTGAGCAATCAGCTCATTCCGACCTTCACCGCACTGGCCGTGAACCGTCTGCTGGAAACCTACTTTCCCAATCTGGTCGACACCCAGTTCACCGCCCAGATGGAACAGTCGCTCGACGATATTTCCAACGGCGAAGCCCAGCGGTTGCCCTACCTGGAGAAGTTCTACTCCGGAGACAACGGCCTGAACCAGCAGGTGGAATTGAAGAAGGAATCGATCGACCCCCGCGACGCCTGCACGATCCAGTTGTCCGGGGTCTCGGCTCCCGTTCGAGTCGGACGTTTCGGGCCGTTCCTCGAAGGACAATCGGATGGAGAAACCGTGAACGCGTCTCTTCCGGAAGAGATCGCTCCGGCCGAACTGAATGACGAACTCGTCGAAAAACTGATCTCGCTGAAAAAGCAGGGACCGATGTCACTGGGGATGCACCCGGATCTCAGTGTTCCCATTTACGTGTTGTCCGGTCCGTTCGGTCCGTACCTGCAGCTGGGTGACGTCGTCGAAGGAGAAGCGAAGCCGAAACGGGTCTCGATCCCCAAGAACATCAACCCGATGGAAGTGGACTTTGACCTGGCGATGAAGCTGCTGGAACTCCCCAAGCGGCTGGGTCTGCATCCGGAAGACGGCAAAGTCGTGAATGCCGGAATCGGACGCTTCGGGCCCTATGTGCAACATGCCGGTCGTTATAAATCACTCGGCAAAGACGATGACATTCTGACCGTTGATCTGGAACGGGCGGTCGAACTGTTCAAAGACTTCAAAGGCCGCGCCGCACAGACTCCGCTCAAAGAACTCGGAGCACACCCGGATGACGGAAAGCCGGTCGCCATCTTCGAAGGACGCTACGGATCCTACGCAAAGTGGGGAAAGGTGAACGCCACGATCCCGAAAGAATCCGATCCGCAGACCATCACTCTCGACGAAGTGGTCAAACTGCTGGAAGCCCGGGCGGGAACCTCGAAGAAAAAGACGAAGAAGACTGCGAAAACGAAAGCGGCCCCCAAGGCGAAGGCCGCTCCGAAGAAGAAAGCCGCCAGGAAAAAGAAAGCGGCCGAGTAACGCTTTCGAAATGGTTGCAACTCATCACCGTCGGGAGTTCTGGTGCGAGCCGGGAACTCTCGACGGTTCTTTTTCATCCCGTCATGGCAGACAGGCCGGAAAGAGAATTCAACACGGAGTCGCGGAGGATTCTCCCGCTCCGGTTTCTTCACCTTGTGTTGACCTCTTTCCGGACAGGGCCGAAGAGATTTTTCTCCGTGACACCGTGACTCCGTATGGTGAAATCCGAGTCACCCGGATCATCGAAGTGGTTACCTGGACTTCACGCCCAGTAACCAGCGTGAGAAGACAGAGACGGGAAGTCCCGGCTGGACAGAGTTCAAGGTCAGTCCCAGCTGCTGGCTCAGAGATTCAGCGGCGCGGTAACCGCTGATCACGGCTCCTTCCATCGTGGCCGGCCAGCCGGTCTGAGTCCAGTCGCCTGCGATCAGCAGTGACGGATGCGGGGTCTGCTGATCTGGCCGGAGTGCATCCACTCCGGGAACTGCCGAGAACACCGCCCGACGTTCTGTGATCAGACGGGAATGCCGCAGGCTGGAAGAACCCTGCTCATCCCAGATCCCCTGCAGTTCACGATGAATCCGGTCGGTCACTTCCGCCTGAGTCCATTCCTTGAGCATCCGACTGGCACTGATCACCACCTGATAATACCAGGCCGGCTTTCCACGAAGAGTTCGTTCTCCACGAGCGAACACCCAGTGCCCGAGTCGTCCCACCAGAACGGCATGTGGAAGAGACATCAACGGACGGTCGTACCAGAGATGAATACTGGTGATGGGAGCGGACTCCAGTTGTTCACAACGATTTCTGAGATCCTGAAATGGCTCCTGGTCCGGCAGGAGCGAACAGACCTGATGGTGCGGAACCGCGAGAATGACCTTCTGCGCCGTCAACGGTTCTGCCTGTGAGAGCTGCAGCGTGACATCCCGTTCGGTGAACGTCAGACCGGTCACACGGGATTCGGTCCGTATCCGGACTCCCTGCTGTTCCAGGGCGGGACGTGCCCGTTGAGAATAGAGTTCATCCAGATCGATCCGCGGAATTTCGACGTTCCAGCCATGAGCGTGGGCGAGAAATCCGTCCACAAACACCTTCTGTGCATAGGCCGCATCGATACGATTGAGTGATTCGCTGAGCGCACTGACCAGCACGACTTCCCAGACCTGCTTCTTCAACGATTCTGTCTGACCGTGCGTCTCCAGCCATTCGGAAAAATTCCTGCCGGTCAGGTCCTCAGCGCGGGCCCGTGCGAGTGCCTGAACTCCTTTTGCGAACAGACGTTTTTCCTTCCAGCTCAGATACGGCAGCCGAAGAAAACTGCGCGTGAGATGAAAGGGGGCCGGAAGAGGGTCTGCTGCAAAGCGGGTGACCGTCCGGTCCGGGGCAACGAAGTAGAGTGTGGATTCCGTCTGAAACGCATCCTGAAGCCCGAGACGCTGACACAGATGACGAAGATTGGTGCAGCACCCCATGCTGACATGCTGACAGTTATCGATGGTCTCCCCGGTTTCCCGATCGACGTACGAAGTTGCTCGTCCCCCCAGTTGCGGGCGACTCTCGAGCAATGTCACATCGAACGGTCCGGACGAAAGAGCACTCGCAGCGGCAATTCCGGCGAGACCTCCTCCGACGATGGTGACCGGAATGCGGGAATCAGATTGAGCAGGCACGATCGTCACTGAATTCGTGAATCATCCGGAAAAACAGAATTGCACCAGTGCAGCAGGGATGAGGAGAGACTGAAGAAATCTGATTGAGAATTCAAGGAACGGGTCCCCACACGAAAACAGCCTGCGGCCATGACCGCAGGCTGTCAGGTGGTAACATCTCTCGACCAGTCTGGTCGATCATGTGGCCGCGAAGAACGTCTTTCCCTCAATGAAACATTGAGTTTCCACGAGCCAGTACGTCACAGGAATGATGAAACCGCTTGAATTTGTCGAGGGAGACGGAACCGAGGTCCGGCCGGTCGTGGGAAAGCGTCCGCCGGACTCAAAACGGCAAGCACTTCCGGGAGGGTGCGAGGCCCCCGTCATGAACGGGTCTGGCCGGTCGGTTACCGGTTCAAGTTTTCAAAAGTCGTGGTCGGAGCCGCAACCTTGCGATATCCGAGGTCCCGGATCACTTCCAGAACTTCGCTCCAGGTGGGGAACTGCCGTCCGCTTCGACGTTTATAGTCGTCCATGGCGCGCATGAATTCGACTTCATCCGGTTTATAGTCACGTTCGCAAGTGGTCGGATCAATCTGCCGACGTCGTTCGACCTTGCGGCGGTCACTCGTCCGCCGTTCAGTGGTCGCGACGGCATCATCGAGCCGTTGCCGACGATCCGAAGGGAGCCGACGATCCTTAAAACGCCGACTGGCCTTCAATTCTGTCGTGGTTGCCAAATTTTCCTTCATTCGAGCTGACTCCTGTCTCACAGCACAAGGGGGGGGACCCTGTCCGGGTGATTGTCTCCCTGACCAACCCGGACGCCATTTCACGCACTCCATCCCCCTAACAATGCGCCACAAACAGAAATGAGGCGGGCTGAGAAAAGGAAAACTGCTGGGAAAGACTGAAAAGGAAAGAAAAATTTTCGCATCGTATCGGTTAAATCGGAACGGCGGCGATTTTTGCCAGATTCCACCCGGTTTTCCCCCATTTCACGGACATGACAATCGGCAGAATCGACAAAGTTTGCCAATTCGATTCAGTCCGACCGCCTGACAGTCCGAATCAGTGAAGGAGGCCTTCCCGATTTGTCGAGCGGTTCGTTGTCATGCCAGTCATTCCCGCCTGTTTCCGCAAACACTCCCGACTCTTCCGCCTCCTCATCGGGATTGCGGCTGGGGGTTTCTCCTGCTTTACTGCCCCGGGATGTTCCCGTTCATTCTGGCGTCAACAGGCCGACCGGGACTCTTACCAGTCGATCATTGAAAAGCTGAATGATCCGCGCTGGGCACTTCCGCGCATTGATGTTGCCGCAGATCCAAGAAGCCGTTTCTACTCCCCGTACGACCCGGACTGTGAACCGCTTCCGCCCGATGACGGCGCCGCCGGCGTCTACATGGACTGGGTGGACGGCTGGAAAGGGTACAAAGGCTGGCACAAATTCGGTTCCAGTCTGACCGTCGAAAATCCACAATGGCTGGAGAACTTCGGGTGGAGCGCCGACAACATCGATCCATTGACCGGCGAGATTGTCCCGCCATTGCCTGAACTGACGAACGTCACGTTGCCACAGGCGGTCGAACTGGCGCAATTGAATAACCGGGACTATCAGTTCGAGATCGAAAACGTCTATCTCGCGGCTCTGGCGGTCACCTTTCAGCGATTCCAGTTTGCCGTCCGCTATCTCGATGCGAGCGGAGTGGAGCCCACGGCCGACCTGACCGCGACCGGATTCCCCGGCCTGCCGGGGGACAATGTCGCCATGGGAATGGCTGGCGGAGTGAGCCAGTTGCTTCCGGCCGGAACGCAATGGGCCGTCGAATTCGCCAACAACACGATCTGGCTGTTCAGCGGCGGGAACCAGACACAGTCCATGTCGAATCTCTCCTTCTCACTCGTTCAGCCGCTGCTGTTTGGAGCCGGACGAAAAGTGGGACTGGAAGGACTGACTCAAACCGAACGAAACCTGCTGTACGAAGCCCGGGATCTGGCCCGATTCCGGCAGGAACTGTTCACACAGGTCGTTGGGGGATCCCCCGGTTACCTGACGATTTTGCAGCAGATTCAGGCGATTAAAAACCTGAAAGGGAACATCGCCCAGTTTGAAGAACAGGTCGAGCGCATGGTGGCGCAGGCGTCGATGGGCCGACGATTTAACAGCGTCGAGCTCGCATCCTGGCCGGATGGTCCGTTTGACCGGGAAAAACTTCCCGTCGAAATTCGATCGAAAGTGACCTATCACCCCGACACTTTCCGGCTCCGCTGGAGTTCCAATGAAGACATCTCCGAACGGGAAGTGGAACTGCTGCTGAATCTGAGCGCTGATCCAACGTATCAGATCGCGATCAGCGAGCTTGTTTCCGCACTGCAAAGCAACACCACGACCCTGGACGTGCTCAACCTGCAATCCAGTCTCGCTTCGAACATTGTGAGCCTGCGATCGCAGGAACTTCTGTTGCAGGACAACCTGGATCAGTTCAAGCTGACCCTGGGAATCCGCACGGACACGAAGTTAACCATTGATGAATCGCAATTGAAACAGTTTGAGATCATCGACCCGCAGGTCTCGACTCTCGAACAGGACATCAAAAATTTCGCACAGCGCAGCGGTTCACTGGATGAGGACACGCTGGAAAGTCAGGACGTCCGGGTTCTGTATGCAGAATTCCTGGCCTTGATCGATCGGGTCGATCAACAGGGAATGTCGGTTGTGAATCATGACGTCAACAGGGTTCAGGCCGCCTTGCCTCGACGTCAGCAGGAACTCGGAATCGAGGGGGCACAGCAGCTCGAACAGGATCTGGAACGGGTCCGGTTCTCAGTGACGCTGGCTCAGGCGGCCCTGAAGAAAATTCGTGGGGACGTGTTTGAAGCAGCAAATGCCCTGCAGCAATCCGAAATCACTCCACTGGAACTGCTTCAGGTTTACGAGGATCTGAATGAGTTGCGGGAAGACCTGCTGAAAATCACCCAGAACCTGGTGGTGATTCAGGTCAGTATTCGGGTGGAATTGATCGAACTCGAACCGTTCGAACTGGCCATGCAGGATGCAGTCGCACTCGGACTCGATAACCGGGTGGATCTGATGAATGCCCGGGCGGCCGTGATGGATGCCCGCCGGAAAGTGGAAATTGCGGCCAATGCGCTGCTCGCCAGCCTGAGCATTGTCATGGAAGGGGACATCTCCACTCCGCTCGGAAATCAACCATTCGATTTCCGAGGGAAACAAAGTCGCCTGAGAGCGGGGGTTGCATTCACCGCACCACTCGACCAGATTGAAGAACGAAACGTGTACCGGGCGGCGCAGATCGCGTATCAGCGGGCCCGACGGCAGTACATGGAAGAGGAAGACCTGGTCAAACAGCAGATCCGTGATGCCTGGCGTCAGGTCTTCGTCTTGCGTCAGAATATGGAAACATCCCGCCGTGCCGTGCGGCTGGCGGCACTGCAGTATGATTCGGCGGTCGAACAAAGTAATGCCCCGGTCAGTTCCGCAGGAGCGAGCCGCGGGAGTGGGGTGTCCGGTACCAACTTGCAACGTGCGTTGTCCACACTGCTGAGTGCTCAGAATCAATTGATCCAGATCTGGACCACTTATGAGCGAAATCGGCTGCTTATTTACCGCGACATGGGTATTATGGAGATTGGGGAGGACGGCATGTGGACCGATCCTTTCTACTTGAATTTGCTGAATGCCGATGAATCAGAACAAAACAACCCGATCGGGCCGCCTGAGCCTCTGGCTCCTGTCGGCGATCCTGCTGCTGGGAGTGGGCGGAGTCGCCTGGTCACAGGGATTACTCCAGCCGGAATGGTGGCGCTCCCTGGCGACCGGTCAGCAGGGATCCGGCACGCAGACTCCCAAAAATCTGATTCTGGAATCCGCACGACGCGGCCCGTTTCTCATCAGCCTGAACGTCCAGGGATTTCTCGACAGCCGTAAAAACGCCACCCTGACCAGCCTCGTCGAAGGGACCACGACCATCATCAGCATCGTTCCGGAAGGAACCTGGGTGACGACCGGCGAAGTGGTCTGCGAGCTCGACTCGTCAACGCTCAAAGAGCAGGCCAAGCAGCAGGAAATCGGCACGACGCAAGCGGAAGCGGCGATGGCCACCGCACGTGAAGCACTGGAAATCCAGAAGACCCAGAACGACAGCGATATTGCTGCCGCCACGCTGAAAGCGGAACTCGCCAAGCTCGATCTCGAGAAATACGAAGAGGGAGAGTACCGGCAGCTCAAGCAGCAGCACGAAGGGGATGTCAAAATCGCGGAAGAAGAACTGATTCGCGCGAAAGAGACCATGCTGTTCACCGCAAGTCAGGTCAAAAAAGGGTACGCCAGCCAGAACGAACTGAATGCCTCGCGGATTGCCGTCCAGCAGGCCGAACTCAAACTGCGTGGCGCTGAAGAACTGCTGAATGTTCTTCAGAACTTCACTTACAAACGGACCATCGCCGAACTGAAGGCCAACGCGCTGGAATCCGAGCGTGAGCTGGCACGCGTCCGCCTGAAAGCGGCGTCTGCTCAGACCCAGCGCGAAAAAGACGCGGACGCGACCCGACTGACATACGACGTCGAACGGGAAAAGCTGATGCGCCTCCAGAACCAGATTGATGCCTGCACTATTCGCGCTCCGCAGGACGGAGAAGTGGTCTACGCGAACATGTCGAGCGCCGGGCGACGCTCAGACTCGATTCCCATTGAAGCAGGTGCCACGGTCCGGGAACGGCAGGCAATTATCAATCTGCCGGATGTCACCCAGATGAAAGTCGACTGCCGGATCCATGAATCCCTGATCGGTGCTGTCCGGAGAAATCTGCCTGCCCGCGTCCGGGTCGATGCCTATCCCGACGACATCTACAGCGGCCTCATTTCCCATGTCTCGTCAGTCCCGATGTCAGGAAGCTGGCCGAACACCGACCTGCGGGAATACCAGACTGAAGTTCAGCTGACAGATACCGCGGAGAAAATCCGGCGTTTGCGTCCCGGACTGACCTCTCAAGTGGAGATCCTCGTCGACAATCGGTCCGATGTCCTGCAGGTTCCCATTCAGTCGATCGTCAATGTCCACGACAAGCAGATCGTTTATGTCTACTCAGGAACCACCCCTGAGCGTCGTTTCGTCAAACTGGGAGCGGCCAACCAGTCTCACCTGGAAGTGCTTGAAGGAGTGAGTGAAGGGGAGCGGATCATCATGAATCCCCGCAGCCAGTTCGGCGACCAGATCGCCGCACTGGAAGCGGAATTGAATGCTGCAGCTCCCAAGAAAGATCCCCTTGCAGTCATCCCGGCTCAGGATCCCGCAGAACGGCCCAAGCCGGCTCCCGGAGCAGGAGCCGCCGGTGAAACGACAGCTTCCCCGACAGACCGGGCACCTGGCAATGACACCCCCTCCGGTCCGCCACCGGGAGGAAATTTCTTTGCGCGTCTCGACAAGAACCAGGATGGTGCCGTCACCATTGATGAAGCCCCCGAAGAGATGAAGTCCCGCTTCGCGTCCCTCGACAAGAACGGGGACGGAAAACTGACGCGGGAAGAACTGTCCGCAGGACGTCCTCCTCGCCCGAACTGATTTGCACCCCGCAGCGGACAACGACCGGCACCGCCCGTGTCTGTCTGTTGCCTGATTCGCCCCCCGCCGCCTTTCCCCCCAGATACCGTGACCATGGAACTCGCCGCAGAATTAGTGGATCTGCATAAGTACTATGATCTGGGTTCCGTTCAGGTGAAGGCCCTGCGCGGCGTTTCCATGGAGATTCCCCAGGGGGATTTTCTGGCCATCATGGGATCCTCCGGAAGCGGAAAAAGTACCCTGCTGAACCTGCTCGGCGGACTCGATCGCCCGACCAAAGGGAAATACATCCTCCGAGGAAAAGATGTCGCCGGACTCGATGACGACGAACTCTCTGCCATCCGGAACAGCCTGATCGGCTTTATCTTCCAGTCCTTCAACCTGATTCCTCAGTACACCGTTCTCGAAAACATTGAAGTTCCGTTGCTGTACCGGCCGGGGTATCCGCCGATTTCGGCCAAAGACCGGAACCGGTGCCTGGATGTGGCCTCGCGGGTCGGGCTGGCGGAACGGCTGGATCACCGCCCCTTTCAGCTGTCAGGGGGACAGCAGCAGCGCGTCGCGATTGCCCGTGCGCTGATCAACGACCCGGCCATCATCATGGCCGACGAACCGACCGGGAACCTGGACTCGAAAACCGGGGAAGAAATCATGACGATGCTGAAGCAGCTCAACGCGGAAGGCCGGACCATCATCATGGTGACACACGAACCGGATGTGGCCGGCCAGACGAAACGCCAGATCTTCATGAAAGACGGCGTCATCGCCGGGCACGGCATTTTCCAGGGATAGCGTCACAGGCGAGATTGCCCTCATCTTCCCACCATCCAGCACACTCCACGTTTCAGCATGTCACAACTCTTCCGAACCATTCGACTGGCATTTAAAAGCCTGCTGCTGCACAAGCTGCGGTCGGGACTGACGATGCTGGGGATTGTGTTCGGCGTGTTTTCGGTGATCGCGATGCTGGCGATCGGGGAAGGAGCCAGTCGTCAGGCTCAAGAGCAGGTGCTGCAGCTCGGGGCGACGAACATCATCGTCCGCAGTGTGAAGCCTCCCGAGGAGGCCGCGAGTTCGTCGTCAGGCGGAGCCCGCGTTCTGCGCTACGGCCTGACCCGTGACGACCATCGTGTTCTGTCCCGCACGCTGCCGACGATTTCCGGTCTGGTTCCGGTTCGAGAAGTGACGCTGGATGTCCGGTTTCTGGAATGGACGCTCAATGCGCGGATCGTCGGCTGCACTCCGGAATATCTGGAGATGAATCACCTGACGCTCGCCTCGGGACGATTCCTTTCCGACCACGATGAACACACCCGGGCCAACACGGCGGTGATCGGCCATGAAACCGCGAGGACACTGTTTCCGCGGGAAGATCCGATCGGGAAATCCATTCAGATCCTGAGTCGCGCGTATACCGTCGTCGGCATCATGAGCGAGCGGATGGCCTCGGCGGCAGTCGGCGGAAGCCTGTCCGGGCAGGATTACAACAAAGACGTCTACATTCCTCTCTCGGCATTTCAGTCACGAATCAACACGAACGATCTGATCATCAAACGGACCTCCGGATCATTCTCGGCCGAGTCCGTTGTCTTTGACCAGATTACGCTCAAGGTCGGTGACAAGGACGATGTCATCGCCACGGCCGAGGTTGTTCGCGAAACGCTGCAGCGTCTGCATGGAGTGAAACGGGACTTCGCGGTCGTTGTTCCGCTCGAACTGCTGAAGCAGGCGGACCAGCTTCGAAACATCTTCAATGTGGTGCTGGGGTCCATTGCCGGGATCAGTCTGCTGGTCGGCGGGATCGGCATCATGAACATCATGCTGGCAACGGTGACGGAACGCACCCGGGAGATCGGAATTCGCCGGGCACTGGGAGCCCGGCGGAGAGACATCACCCAGCAGTTCATCATCGAAACCGTGGCCCTGTCCGGCACCGGCGGACTGATCGGCATGGGGGCCGGTCTCTGTACTCCGCTGGCGTTCACCGGCATCAAGTACATCGTCACCAACTACGTCATGGAATCGAATGCCGCGACATCCGACATGAGCCGGATGTTTCTCGAAATGACGCCGCAGATTGCGATGTGGAGTTTGCCGGTCGCGTTCGGATTTTCCGTCATGACCGGACTTGTTTTCGGCGTCTACCCTGCCCGGTCCGCTGCTCGACTGGATCCCATTGAAGCCCTGCGGCACGTGTAGCAGACAGCGAGGGGGGTGTGGACATTTTCACGATGGTCTGGCGGAGAGACATTCGAAGCACGAAATTCGAAATCCGAAACACATTCGAAGATTTCAAATTCAAAACCCTCTGACGGTCTGTCTGGGTGATGGATCTTTTGAATGTGTTTCGAATTTCCTGCTTCGGATTTCGAATTTTCATGGGAAAAGCTCACTCTGATTGTCCACACGTCCCAGGTTCTTCCCTCTGATCGCTCCTCATTCAATCAGCGCGATCAGACATCAGCCTGACATGATGCCAGGCCCAGCGGTAGTGCCACTCCATTGTCCAAATCCCCGATTTCCCCCGGAGTTTCTCTCTCTCTGAATTGGCATGCCTGCTGCTGTCAGTCAGAACGGACCGGGCGCAAGTCCTGCCCGACCCCGGTCAGAACACATTTGCCCGCCTGCGGCACAACACCACAGGGCGTCACATCGAACAAGGACAAACGGGGTCATCACCATGAAGGTCTTTCAGTGCTCGTGTGGAAACGCTCTCTTCTTTGGGAACACCGTCTGCCTGCGCTGCCAGAACACCATTGGGTTCTGCCAGTCCTGCCAGCATCTGACGGCGTTCCTTCCTGTCTCTGAAGGACTCTTCCAATGCGGCAATCAGGCGTGCGGAGTCATCCAGCAGAAGTGTCACAACGATGCCGTCGAGCATATCTGCAATAGCGGAGTTCCCTCCCCCGACGGAACCGTTCACGAAGGGGCGCTCTGCGACGACTGCCGGCTGACGGAAGTGATTCCGAATCTTTCAATTGACGGGAATCGACAACTCTGGGGACGGCTGGAAAACGCGAAGCGACGGGTTCTCTACACGCTGCGTCTCTTAAACCTGCCCATCGGACTTCCGGAGAACACCCTGGAGCCGAAGCTGGTGTTCGATTTCGCCGCCGATGAAGAAACTCCGGTTTTTACCGGCCATGATCAAGGGCGCATCACCATCAATCTCCGTGAAGCGGATCATGTGGAACGGGAGAAAGCCCGAGTCGCGTTTCAGGAACCGCAGCGGACGCTCGTGGGCCATGTCCGCCATGAACTGGGACATTACTACTGGGATCTGCTGGTCCTCGGGCAGGACGAAGAAGCGTTCCGTGCGGTCTTCGGCGATGAACGGAGCCCGACCTACCAGGAGGCTCTCGAGCATTATTATGAGAATGGCCCCCGCCCCAACTGGGTCGGGCAGTTCGTATCGGCCTATTCCACGATGCACCCCTGGGAAGACTTCGCCGAGTGCTTCGGGACGTATCTTGATCTGGTGAGCGTCGTCGAAACGGCGAACCACCACACCGGAGCGGAAATCCGGAACAGACCCATTTCTGATCTGCTGGCCGAGTACCTGGAAATTGGGGGAAAGGCGAATGAGCTCAACCGGGAAATGGGACTCGGTGACCTTGTCCCTGAAGTCTTCAGCCCTGCCGTGGCGACCAAGCTGGATTATGTTCACCAACTGCTCGGACGGGCCACAAATCAGACACAGGCCAATTGCCATCAGACTCCTGCCGCGCCGCCGGGCGGCTCGCCAGCGCCTGCCGAAGTCATTGGCGCAGACTCATAGAGCGTTTCTGCAAAACATGTCAGACGCCCTGCCACGCGGGCACCAGCGTTTTTCCGTCGAAAAACCACCCCTGTCCAAAACAACGCGGGCGGGCACATGCTTGACCAAGCTGGTCGAGAAAGAAGCCGGCTTCGGGTCCCTCCTCCGGAAGTTCCCGTCAACATGGAATCTCATCGGGATAGGGGGGGAGTAATCCCCCCCTCCCACACCACCGGGCATACGGGTCCGTACCACGGCGGTTCGGCTGGTTCAGTTGTTACACTGGGCCGTTGGAGTTCGTCGTCGCCGCGCGCG